>Ga0209503_10000059_pt1 | contig 75207 bp, 86 predicted proteins | sample SouAtlMetagenome_2_FD_187448 | JGI IMG/M metagenome (GOLD analysis project Ga0209503, IMG submission 187448) | Marine eukaryotic phytoplankton communities from Atlantic Ocean - South Atlantic ANT15 Metagenome (SPAdes) (version 2) | ecosystem: Environmental > Aquatic > Marine > Oceanic | place...
CTGCCGTCCTAAGCAAGGAGTGCGCATTCTACAGACACCCCATTTAGAGTCAACCGCTAATTGTTAAATTATCGTGAAAAAGAGGTAAAAAAGGCCAAAAAATAAAGGCGCCCATAAAAGGCGCCTTATATTGATCATTAAATAAACAAAAAGGGGTTATTTAGCATCAATTCGTTCATCCCTGATTGACGCTTTACCCCCTGTCATTGCTCAAGCATCAAGCTTTACGCCATTTTCGCCACACCCAATAAAGAGGCCCCGTAGCTGCATAAACAAAAAACAACAAAGATAAGAAGAATGAAGGCTCGATTGAGATAATACCTATGACCAATACGATACAAGCAAGAATAATAAAGGGCACTTTGCCTTTTAGGTCTATATCTTTAAAGCTGTAATATAAGACATTAGAAACCATCAGGATGCCTGCTGCCGACACAAATGCCGCTATAAGATAAGCATAAGGCGCGGGGTCTATATCATGAGCGGTTGCCGACCAAACTAGCCCTCCAACAGCCGCTGCTGCTGCCGGTGAAGGCAGCCCAACGAAATAGCGCTTATCAGCAAAGCCGAGCTGTGTGTTAAAACGAGCTAAACGAAGTGCCGCACCGGCCACATAAATAAACGCTGCAAACCAACCTAGCTTACCTAAATCCCCTAAAACCCAGCTAAACGTAACTAAGGCTGGGGCCACACCAAAAGACACCATATCCGAAAGCGAGTCATATTCAGCACCAAAAGCACTGGATGTATTAGTCATTCGCGCAATACGACCGTCTAGTCCATCAAGAACCATAGCTACAAAGATGGCGATAGCAGCCACTTCAAACTGCTGATTCATACCAGCAACAACAGCATAGAAGCCAGAAAAAAGCGCTCCTGTCGTGAACAAATTAGGTAATAAATAGATACCCCGACGAGGTTTTCCTGACTCCTCTTGCCCAGACTCTTCTATGTTCTTTGACTGCTCTTCTACACTCATTTGATACTCACTTATTTAAACTGGTGAATTATTCTACCGCTTGAAATGCCACTTCGATACGCTAGGCGCCAAACAATGCGCTAATATCACAACTCGCCCTACGACCTATGTCATTTTGATGCTGAGACAACCATTGCTCTGCCGTGCTCTGACCCGCCAAGAATAGCGCCTCAAGAAAACCTTTACGGGTATTATATTTACTCGCTTGATCCAAGCTAGAAAGATACGCTTGATTCTGAAGAATATGAAGCCGCATTTTTTGTAACTTCCATGCCTTCGTACCCGGGACAAAGCCAAAAGAAACATTTTCTCGAAACTCAGCAATGGCTCGCATTTCTCTCATAAAGTGTGCTTGAAAACCAAGTTCAGTGACACGTTCAGCAATTGCCTCAGCGCCCGTTGGCAGCGCATCTAAATCTAAGGTTTGCAATAGAACAATAAGGATATCCTTACTTGAACAATCGTAAATCAACGGAAAGATAGCTGGATTACCCGCAAACCCACCATCCCAGTAATACTCGCCGTCTATTTCGATAGCTTTGTGTATCTTAGGTAAGCATGCCGACGCTAGCAGGTGGTTAACAGATAAGACAGACTCCCTGAACAACGCCAGCTTACCTGATCGAACAGCGGTAGCGGCTATATATAAACTGAATGGGCTTTCTTTTGAAAGCGCCTCAAAGTTTACCAAACCAGAGAGCATGTCTCGCAGTGGATTTATATCAAGCATATTGATGTCATAAGGGGAGATATACTGCATTGTATGCAACCACCAACGCGTTAAAGAGCTCTCTACTCCCTCAGGAAGCAGTAAGCCAAAGCCTTTTGAAGAAACGGCTCCCCAAAATGCGGATAACTGTTCCTTTGCCCCCGCCCTTCCGTCTTTTCTCCAGCCTTCTGCCAACATTACCGCATTCATCGCCCCAGCGCTCGTACCAGTAACCCCTTCAAAATCCAACCAAGGCTCATCCAACAGGCGATCGAGGACTCCCCATGTAAAAGCACCATGAGCGCCGCCACCTTGTAACGCCAAATTAATAGTTCGAGTCTTCATTATCTAAAACCTCTGCTGTTTTGTGCGCCGCACAACACACAATACCACCGAACTCGATCAACACCAGCCACAGCATTCAAAACAGAAAGGCCTTATATTTACTGTCAGAATTATTTACATTCGATTGGTTTGTTTAAATTAAGACCAATAATATCAGCAACTTAGATGATGGCATTAATATTGCTATAACCAATACACAATAATATGAGAGGTAAAGCGGAATGAAAAAAGGAAGTTTTGGTAAGTATCTGCTTAGTGCAAGCTTGCTATCAGTAGGCATTAGCAGCGTCGCAACAGCCAACGAGATCACGCTAGGTGTAGCTGAATTAACAACTCTCTCTGACGCAGAAATATTGGCACAAGCCCTTATTCAGGACGGAATCACATCTATCGATAGTGTGACTTACACAGGTGCGCTGAGCGCATCCGGCCTATTTACTGGAGGTAGCGCGGCCATTGGCATCGAAAAAGGAGCCATACTTACTTCTGGTAATGTTATTAATGTCCTAGGCCCAAACACAAGTAACTCAGCCGGATCTAGCAATGGCATGCCGGGTTCCGCGTTGTTAGACACCCTTATTGAATCAAGCACTCCTAGCGAAGGGGAAGGGGAATTTCCGGGCTCTGAATTTCCAGAAGGAGAGATCCCGGACTTTGAGATTCCTGAAATAGACCAACCTATCGACGATTTCCCAACGTCAGGTACATTAACGCATGACGCGTCGACACTAACATTCGATTTTACGCCTCAAGGTGACCAGCTCGAATTCTCATATGTTTTTGGCTCAGAAGAATACCCCGAATATGCAAATAGCTCTTTCAATGATGTGTTCGGCTTCTTTGTCAACGATGTTAACTATGCATTATTGCCAGATGGCAGCCCGGTTGCTATCAACAATGTTAATGCAGACCGTAATAGCGAGTTCTATATTGACAATACCAACGAACAACGGGATACGGAGCTAGACGGCTTAACTACCGTACTGTCCTTCGCAGCTCCGGTAAATCCAGGTGTATCGAATACCATTACCTTGGCCATTGCTGATACGAGTGATGATGCTTACGATTCAGCGGTATTTATCCAAGGGGACTTTTCATCATCCGTATCTGATGGCGCGGCAGCAGGCTCTACACAGCTAAACCCGCTCATGCCTGATGAGATCAATGAGGAAACGGGCGGCTTTTCATTTACATTCGAAAAGTCTGATGAAATGATCTTTATCGATCCAGAGGTTGCTATTGGCTACACATATGAAATGCTGTCCGACAACACCTTTGAATCTATCCTACTTCCACTGATTGGTGATGGTGAGTACATCCTTAGCATCTATGATTCAGTAATCGGTGACTTTGTCGGCAACTTCCAACTAGAAGACGGCGTGATTTACGATTTCGATACCTTCACAAGTGAAGATGTAACTCTTTTCCAAATTTTAGGAATTGAAACCACCGCAGCACTAGACCCGACTGATACGACAGCTTTCATTACGGGTTTAACTTTTGGAGGCCCAAGCAACATAATCATTATGACACAAACGCCTATTGTAGCTAATGTCCCAACTTCGGATGTTCCGGCGCCGATGACGCTGGCACTCTTTGGCCTTGGATTAGCGTTAATCATTAGACGGAAAGTGATCGCATAGGGTCGATGTGCTACCGCCTGATCACGCTTTATTAGGCGGTAGCATATTTAACCACTCTGGTACGAAAGGGCGCCCTTTTTCAGACAGTGCCGTACCGATGACAAACGCATCTACACATACCTTAGCATCATGATTTCGGATGACCTGCTGGCGAAAACCAAACTTTACCTTGCTGACACGCTCAGGCTTCACCGAAACACGAAATAAATCTCCTGAATATAATGAGCTCTTATAATCCAGTTCTGAACGCACCACGACTAAATTGATACCTTGTTTCGCAAGTCCGGCCACATCAATATTTTTTGACAGCATGTATTCATGCCTTGCATGCTCTAGATAGTTGAAATATACGCCATTATTCACAATTCCTTGCATATCGAGCTCATAATCACGCACTTTCATTTCAATTGAAAATATCTCAGATGCATCTGTTATCTGCGTCTCCACTATTACCTCCTTCGCTAAGCATCTAGTTGCGCTAAAATCCACGCCTTCGCATCAGCAAGATTTTCTACTTCAATAGCTGCTCGGGAAAAATCATGAGTTGCTGAATGCTGATTCCTAATTGCTACAGTGGCTATGCCGGCCGATGCAGCAGCACTTGCACCGCTTTCGGTGTCTTCAATCGCAATCGCTTCGTGTCCTTTAACACCCAACAACTCAAGTGCTTTTAAATAACTATCCGGATGTGGTTTATTGAGCAATACATCATCTCCGGTAACCACATGCGAAAAAAATGAATGCCATTGATGGCTATCGAGTGTGGCATCTATACAAAAGCGCTGCGAACCACTCACTAAGGCAATCGGTAGGCGACTAGCGCATTCAGCTAGTAGCGCTTCTGCACCTGGTATTTGAGGAAACGATGATGTTTTTAAGAAAGCTCGCGTTTGGTCTAACTTTAACTGGACGAGCTGCTCTGAAGTGATAGGTATAGGATATTGTTTACACAGCTCATCCGCTGTTTTCTCTGTAGGAACCCCCAAAAAGAGGTCTGCATACTCTTTATCCGAAACCGAAACGCCAAAAGGTGATAGCACTATCTGCCATATCGCCAAATGGGAGCTTTCCGAATCAACTAACGTCCCGTCGTGATCAAATAAGATGGCTTTGATTGTCATATGAACTCCCTGTTACCACATACTGCATAGAGCAAAGTGTAACAGAGAGAATATGACAAAACATGAAAGCCTTCTTTACAGGCTTATCCTAACCGCTTAGCGTTTGATACAGCACGCCGATGAATAGGAGCAAGCCCTTTGGTTGCTAATTTGTGTGTAGCATCTTGATAAGCTTGATAAGTGTCTAGAGGGTCGAAGGGGGTGGTCGTGCGGGTGACATCTAAACTTGCACGAAAAAAATCTTGCTGAAAACCAAAGAGAACTTTCGATACCGCTTGCCACGATTCAAAAAAAGCTTCTACTTTTTCTTCTCCCATTCGATAAAACTCTTTCTGGTCTTTAGCTGAAGGGGACCCGCCCGACATCATCATTTTAGTAACGCGGGCATTAACAACAACTGGCACAGCAAAGGCCAATTCGAAAAGCTGCATTGGCAGCGCTTGGTGATTTCTAGACATGCTTATTATCCTCCGGATAATGATTAAACTGTCAATCTCATGGCTACCGATGTGAACTATTGAAATACAGCGATCTATGTCGCTTTAGATTACTCCTAATTCTTTTAAACGCTCCTGCAAATATTCACCGGCAGTAAAACGTTCAGACAACCTGACGTCTGGCCGTGGGTGCAAAAATAGAGGCAGTGATATACGAGACCGGGATTGGTCTTGTCCCTCAGGATTAACAACTCGATGAGTCGTAGAGGGAAAATAATGCCCTGATGCCTCTTGCAGCATATCACCTATATTAATAATTAGATTGCCAAATTCGCAGGGAATATCCAACCACTCTCCTGTTTTACTCAGCACCTGCAGTCCAGGCTCATTTGCCGCCGGCAAAATAGTTAACAAATTAATATCTTCGTGCGCTGCAGCTCTGATAGCCCCGACCTCCTCATCGCCTCTTAACGGCGGATAATGAAGAATACGTAACAGCGTCTGTTCACTGGAGGTGATCATATTAGTCAGCGGCTCATTATAGTTTTGCGACACACTAGCTGGGCTGTATTTTTCAACCCAAGTTAACAACAACGCAGCCAGCTGGGTCGCTTCTTTATAATATTGAGTCAGTGCTGGGCGAAGCTCAACAGGACATTGCCCCCAGGGGTAAAAGTGGTAGTACTCTTTTATATCCTTGACCGTATTGCCTTTGGCGGTCTCAGAAACGCTCGCCGGGAAAAAGCCATCCTGCTTACCTTTGTTGTAAAGAAAGTTCTGCTTGTCGGTACTATTAAAGAAGTCCTGCCACTGTTGATAAATTGACTCCACCAACGACTGCGATATTGGATGGTTCTTTAGGACTCCAAAGCCTGTTTCCCGTAATGACTGTACAAAACGTTGCTGCGCATCAGGATCATTAAAATCTATAGCTTGTAATAACGTTTTATCTGCATGCATCACTTAAGGCCCTGTGAGTTATGACTGCCAAGTACTATTAGTCAGCGCAGTTTTAAATAAAGTGATAAGTCGCTGATCGTCAACCGTCATGCAGGCGGTTTGTTTGGGGCGATCTTCCCAAAAATTTAAAGGATAAGGGATGCCGTACCGACTCATAATCGTTTGGCCAATAGCAACCCCCTCTGTAGCCACACAAACTTCTCCGCTTTCGGTACCAAATATATCGGGTTCAACCACATAAGCTACCGCAGAGACATCGTGAGCATAGCAACCGTTAATATGGCGCACACTGCTGTAAAAAGCGGTGTAAAACTCCGCGGCATCGTGCATAAACTGCCCCACTTTCGGGTTGTTATCACGAATCTCATCAAAGAGCTCAGGACTTAATACCACTTGATGCGTCACATCAAGCCCCACAATAACAACAGGCCAATGAGCCGCCATCACTTTTTCTGCCGCATGAGGGTCAGACAAGATATTTGCCTCGGCTACGGGCGAAACATTACCATCCGTTGCTATCGCCCCTCCCATGATCACGACCTGCTTAACTTTAGAAGTGATACTAGGATCAAGCTTAAGCGCTGTCGCTAAGTTTCCTAGCGGCCCAACAGCCACCAGCGAGATCTCGTGTGGGTAACGGTTTACCTGTTCCACGATAAACTCGGCAGCACTGCTAGACACAGCTTTGCGTTTTGGAGCCTCTAAATCCAGATTACCAAAGCCATCAGCGCCATGCACAAAATCAGGAAAAGGAGCCAGAGCTTTAACCCACGGGGTAGACACACCCTGAGCTACTGGGATATCTAAGCCTGCCATTTCAACCAAAGTAAGCGCGTTTTGCGTAGCTTGAGCAACAGATACATTACCAAATGTTGTTGTTAACCCAAGCAGCTCAATCTCCGGATGTGCCATAGCGGTAAAAATAGCCATAGCATCATCAATACCCGGATCTGTATCTAAAATCATTTTATGAGACATACGTTACCTATTAACTTTGAAACTTTATGAGGAAACAACAAAAACCAACGCATTCATTGGGCATTTTCAATGAGCCTACACTCACCGGATTGCGATAAAAAATCTTCAACTCTACTTTTCAGTGGAATACTGGTAGAAGCACCGGATGTTTGCACAGCTAACGCCGCCGCGGCAGACGCCTGATGCAAACAGGCCTGAGGCGCTAGGCCTGATACAATCGACGCTAATAAATACCCAAGAAATGTGTCACCTGCGGCGGTTGTATCAACTACCTCAACATCAAAAGCATTCACAAAAAAACGCCCGGCAGGACCACACCACAAAGCCCCTGAACTACCCATGGTGACAACAACCTCTGTATCAGGCAGCTGCTTTTCGAGAAATGTCATTAACATCTCGGGAGACGACATTAAGCCTTCGCACTCCGGGAAAAGTTGAACCATTTCAACTTGATTCAAGACCAGCAAAGCTAATTGCTCAAGGGGTAGCAAAGTTATATCTTTACTTAGCGGCGATGGGTTGAAGGCAACGCGCACCTTACGTTTTATTGCGGCTTCCATAGCATAACCAGTCAAGCTACACTCGTTTTGCAGTAATAACCAATCCCCCGCTACAAGCCCGCGAAAAAGCTCATCCAAATCGGCCTGCGTGAAACTTTGATTAGCACCACCATATAACAGGATACTGTTTTCGCCAGCGGCATCTACTTGAATGATAGCGTGTCCGCTAGGCTGATCAGTAACATCAACCAACTGACAATCAACTCCCGAAGCGGCTATTTCAACCTTAGCCCACTCATCCCCTGTACCCAGACGGCCAATATGTGACACACAAGCACCAGCGCGAGCCAACGCAATAGATTGATTGGCCCCTTTTCCGCCCAAAACACGCTGATAATGAGTGCTGGCAAGGGTTTCTCCGGGCTGCATCCAGTGCGGTACCTGATACACGTGATCAATGTTTATAGAGCCGTAACAATAAACCTTCATATTAACCCATTAATTGTTAGTGGAAGCGGCTAGTTAACAATCTAATCACCGCTCTTTGCTGTAGGGAATGCCAATCGCTTTTGGAGCGATAGCACGGCCTATAAAACCTGCCAGTAATATAACAGTCAGAATGTATGGCAGCGCCTGCATAAGCTGCACCGGAATTTCACCTATGATGGGTAATTCAACGCCCTGTAACCTAGCTGCCAGCGCATCAAGAAAGCCAAACAGTAAGCATGCCAACATGGCTTGAGTAGGGCGCCACTTACCAAAAATTAACGCCGCCAAAGCGATATATCCTTTACCTGCAGACATATCCTTCAAAAACGCTGCATTTTGGGCCGTCGACAAATATGCCCCAGCTAAACCACACAGCAGTCCAGCACAAATAACAGAGCGATAGCGAAGCCAGGCTACCGAAATGCCCGCGGTGTCAACCGCTTGCGGATTTTCACCAACAGCTCTTAAACGCAGGCCAAACCGTGTGTTATAAAGCACCCAAGCCGTTAAAGGAACGGACAGAAAAGCCATATAAACCAATATGTTGTGACCACTCAACAGTTCACTATACACAACTCCAATGATCGGCAAATCAGCAACTGAGTCTGCGCCGGGCAAGGTGATAGCGGCGAAACGGGCGTCGGCTTCTAAGGCGGGGGTTTGGCCTCCTCGCTGAAACCACGCAATACCTAATGCTACCGTCAAACCTGAAGCCAAAATATTGATCGCCAAACCACTCACAACCTGATTACCTTTGTGAGTTATACATGCAAAGCCGTGCAGTAAGGCCATTGCAACAGATACACCTAACGCACAGAACAGCCCTAGCCACACTGAACCGGTTACAGCGGCCGTTGCTGCTGCAGCAAAAGCCCCGGCGAGCATTTTCCCTTCTAACCCAATATCAACGATACCTGAGCGTTCAGAAAAGACACCCGCCATGGCGCAGAAAATCAAAGGAGCCGATAAACGCAAAGTAGCATCAAGAGCCGATACAGCAATTAGCAGCGCATCATTCATAGCTCTTTCTCCACTGATACCCGAGCAAAGATTCGCTCTAAAGTAGGCCGAACCATATACGCTAAGGCCCCACAGAAGAGAATGACTAATCCTTGAATCACAACGACCAGATCGCGTGTAATTGTTGATATTTCAAAGGACAATTCGGCACCCCCTTGGAATAAAGCGCCAAACAGCATGCTTGCGACAATAATACCCACAGGGTGATTACGGCCCATTAAAGCCACAGCGATACCTGTAAACCCCGCCCCTGCCACAAAATCTAGCACGACACGTTCTTGAGCTCCCATCACCTCGTTGATACCAACCATAGCGGCTAAACCACCAGATATGCACATAGTCAAAACGACCATTCGGCGCGTATTAATACCGCTGTAGATAGCCGCCTGCTCATTGAAGCCAATCATCCGAATGGCATATCCCCAACGGGTATGCCAGATAAAAAGCCAAACAAATACACAACATATCAGCGCTAAAAAAAGTGACACATTCAACGGGCTGGAGGCAATATCCACCCCTATCGCACCAAAGACTTCGTGCATGAAAGGAAGGGTTGCATTATCCGCAATACGGCGTGATTCAGGAGACATCGCGCCCGGCTGAATTAACACATTAACGAGAAGATAAACCATTAAAGCGGATGCTATAAAATTAAACATAATAGTAGTGATAACAATATGGCTACCACGATATGCCTGCAGATAGCCGGGGATATATGCCCAAAGCGCCCCAAAAAGAGCCCCCGAAAAAATAGCCAGCGGCAGCAATAAATACCAAGGTAACCAAGCATCCAGTGCCAAGCACATTAACCCAACGCCCAGCCCTCCAATGTAAGCTTGCCCCTCTCCACCTATATTGAATAAGCCAGCATGAAACGCAATTGCAACGGCTAAACCCGTAAAAATAAAGTTTGTGGTGTAGTACAAGGTATAACCGATACCCTCATCATAACCAAAAGCCCCCATCAACATAATATTGACCGCTTCTAACGGATTTTCACCGATCAACACAATGACACCAGCGGCGACAACAAACGCAAGTAGCACATTAATCAATGGAATTAAGGCGATATCGACCCAAACAGGTAATGTTTTTTGGCTCATGTGCGTGTCTCCGAGGTCGAAGAAATACCCATCATCAGACCTAAGCGTTGCGCATCGGCTTCATTGGACTCCATTTCTCCCACAATACGGCCCTCTGACATCACCACAATACGATCGCATAGAGACATGACCTCTTCCAGCTCAACAGAGACTACGAGAATGGCGCTACCGGCATCACGCAGCTCAACAAGCTGTTGATGAATAAACTCGATCGCTCCGATATCGACTCCTCGTGTAGGCTGTCCAACCAATAACACTTTTGGCTGGTGCTCCATTTCACGAGCAATACACAATTTCTGCTGATTGCCGCCTGAGAAATTAGCCGATTTTAAATGAGGATCAGCAGGCCTAACATCAAACTGCGCCATTAACGTCTCGCAATGCTCTGTCACGCGGGAGCTGCTCATTAATCCCAAAGCACCCGCCACCCCGGAAGACTTGTACGCGTCAGATTCTTCAAACCCCATGATCGCTGTCTCCCTGGCTGAAAAAGCACTCACCATCCCCATTCGGTGACGGTCTTCAGCCACATGCCCAACACCTAAATGCCGAAATGACTTTGCATCGAGTAATGAGGTGGCATCAACACGTGTACCACACACATTTAAATGCCCCTGCTGAACGGGAGCAATACCCGCTAACAAAGATAAAAGCTCGGTTTGACCATTTCCAGACACCCCAGCCACCCCGACTATTTCACCGGCACGCAACTGAAGATTAATTGACTTTAAGCGCTCAACTCCACGCGGGTCAGTCCAAGAAACATCCACTACATCTAACAACGTTTGCTGAGGGTTTGCAGGTGATTTATCCACGTGCAACAGTACTTTGCGACCTACCATCAGCTCGGCTAACTCTTCTTTAGAAGTATCCACCGTTGTTCGCTCAGCCACCATGGTACCGGCTCGCATTACTGATACTTTATCAGTAATTGCCAACACCTCCTGCAGCTTATGCGTAATCAATAAAACACTGACACCCTGCTCACGCAGCGTATTGAGGATATCGAATAACTGCTCTACTTCTTGAGGAGTCAGGACACCGGTAGGTTCATCAAGAATGAGTACTTCGGCTCCACGATATAACGCTTTTAGAATTTCCACGCGCTGCTGCAACCCAACGGGGAGATCTCCAGTAATCGCATCGGGATCTACCGCTAAACCATACTGATCTGATAATGCAGAAAGCGCTTTGCGCGTTTGGCTGACACTGGTCGCTAAAGAGAAACTTTTTTCCGCTCCCAACATCACGTTTTCTAAAACGCTAAAGTTATCCACCAGCATAAAATGCTGATGGACCATACCAATACCAACGGCGATCGCATCGTTAGCGTTCTTTATATCAACCAACTCTCCTTTGACAGAAATAGAACCCGAGTCCGCTTCATAAAAACCATAAAGGATACTCATTAATGTCGACTTTCCGGCTCCATTTTCACCTATGATTCCATGAATTTCCCCACGGGCAACCGTCAAATCTACGTCATTGTTGGCTTTAACTGCACCAAAACGTTTAGAAATCCCCCGTAAGGCGATAGCCGGAGCACACGAGGCTGAGTAATCATCTGGGATTGGCGAGTGCATGTTTGCTCACCTTGTTATCTAGTCTAAAGCAGGACAGCTGTTGTCACTCATGTAATCATGAACGACAAGGTCTCCGTTAATAATGGCCTGCTTCGCTTTCTCGACGGCCTCTTTCATCTCAGGAGTAATCAAGCTTTTGTTATGCTCATCCAGTGCCCACGATACTCCATTTTCAGCTAAACCTAACACTTGAACTCCAGGTTTCCACGTATCATCCGCCGCGGATTTTAGTGAGCTATACGCCGCCACATCCACTTGCTTTGTCATCGACGTTAACATAGTACCTGGATGGAGGTGGTTTTGATTCGAGTCCACACCAATCGCGTATTTACCCGCATCTTTAGCCGCTTGATAAACACCAATCCCCGTTCCCCCTGCGGCAGCAAAAACAACGTCAGATCCGCGATCAAATTGGCTACGCGCCAATTCGGCTCCCTTAGAAGGATCATTCCACGCCGTCGGGGTAGATCCGGTCATATTACTAATTACGGTTATATCATCCATCGCATATTTGGCACCTTGAGCATAACCGCAATTAAACTTACGGATCAGCGGAATATCCATCCCACCGATAAAGCTAACCGTTTTGGTTTGCGATTTTAACGCCGCCAGCATTCCTACCAAAAAAGATCCTTCGTGCTCTTTGAAAACAACAGACTGCACATTAGGCTGATCAACTACGGCATCAATAAGGGTAATTTGGGTATCAGGAAACTCAGAAGCGACTTTTTCCACTGCCGCAGCCTGAGCAAACCCAACACTAATAATAGGATTAGCGCCGCGCTGTGCCATCTTTCGCACGGCTTGCTCACGCTGAGATGGGTTCGTTACTTCAAATTCGCGATACTTTGTTCCTGTTTCGCTCTTAAAACGCTCAACTCCTTCATATACACCTTGATTGAAGGATTGATCGAACTTCCCTCCCATATCAAACACCACAGCAGGTTTAATGTCCGCCGCAACGGCTGAAAAAGACATGGGGGCAACGATCGCTAAGGTAGTAATGAGTCGTTTCATTGAGTACTCCAAATAATCCAAGCTACAGAACAGCGCATAAAGATAAACTTAAACCTGACTATCAAGGCAAGTATTACTTCGAACATACGCGATTATTAGCATCAGTCAATATTTTGGAAACGCGAATCGGATATTCAAAGTTATTTCGCCCTGCTATGATGCAGTCTTCGTTTGGCATGCAAAGGAATTGCAGATGACATCACTCATTCATTCTATTAATGCTCGTTATGGCACCTATCGTGGTTATATCCGTCTCGCTTTAGCACGACTAAGCGCCAAAACAGGACGTATAGACCCCTATTTACATTTCGAACCAGCCAGCATCCAACGTTTAGTCTTTGTCTGCCTTGGCAATATTAACCGAAGCGCGTATGCCGAAGCCTACACCCGTCATCGCAGCCATTTCCCGACCTGCTCAATAGGACTATCGACAACGACGGGGGCTCCGGCTACTGATCTAGCCATCCAAAAAGCGGCCGACCGCTTTATTGATCTGACATCACACAAAGCCACTAATATGAGTGACTTTGAGCAGCAAGAAGGGGATTTGTTTTTAGTGATGGAGATACGCCACGCCAACATATTGCGTGAACGATACGGACAAGACGCCCGTATTTTGCTTCTTGGCTCGCTACCCAAACGCCGCTACGTGCATATTCATGACCCGCACACATTATCTTCTGATTACTACACCAGCTGCTTTAACAGAATTGAGGAGTCGACCCGCGCATTACTCTCCGTGCTGGACGCTCAAAAAGAAACACAACAGCAGGCTTCTAAAGAACAGCCCCATGACACATCAACTACCCACGCGTGAACCGTTTAATAACACCAGTCATCATGCCCTTCACATCGCGAAAGAAGGGCTTTGCATCTGTTAGCATGAAAACAAAATACCGCGTTTTAGGGTTCACAAAGCTTAATAAGTAACGCCCCAAATCACCAAGCGGTGTGTTGTGGTAAGAGCGGTCTTTTATCTTGGAGGGTTGCAATAACACTCTCAATAAGCGTTTTGTTTCTGGCACCATAAAACGGCACTCAAGACCCGGCGTGACCTGTGATTCGGGGAGTCCCCGTCCATAAACACCCGCTTGGTAAAGCCGCCATGCGAACCCAGCGTTAGCATGATATGCCAACGGAAAACTCCCCCAAAAACGTCCATTTATTTCCATCAAAACCGCTTGCTTTGTCGCCTCATCATACCGATATTCCACCATGGCAACACCTTCCCAATCCAAAGCTTTTAGTAGCGCCTCAGATAACCGACTTAGCTCTTGATGCTCCGCTTGTGATAACGAACGACAGACCGTTGAATATCCCCCCTCAGGAGGCCATTCATGGATACGCTGATGCTGAAACCGCTGTAAAACCTGTCCGTCGTGAATCAGGAAGAACTGACCTAACCCGACACCTTTACGATACTCCTGAATAAGGGGAAACTCGCCTACAGGCTCATAAACAGCCAACACCTGAGTTAATTGCTCAAAAGAATATACGTATTCGGCCTTCACAAGGGGCACACCTAGGGCTGACAGCTTAGGAATAATAGCGACAGGCTCTTTCCATTTAACAACCACCGGAAAAACCAACTCATCACGTAACGCCGCTAACGCTTCCAGGGTTTCAATTTCGTAAGTTTCAGGCACTGGAATACCTAACGCTTTGGCGTGTCGATAGGTCTGGGCTTTATCCAAAACGCGATCCATTGTGCTTTGCTCTGGGAACAACAAAGCCACATCTGAAAACTGATCTCGATGCAAATTGATCCACTGGATATCGTTCTCGGCAACCGCTAAGAGTGCTTTCGCCTTATGTTTCGCGGCCAAACCCAACAGTTGCTCGATCAATTCATCTTTATTAGCACGCCGATAGGCAGTACTTACGTGTTTAGAAGCTGCCCCAATTGAAAAACGAGAAGCAAATAAGCCAACAACCTCAACCCCTTGTTCTGAGAGCTCTCGACACAAACATAGCCCCGTGGGGTTATCGATACCTAATACGATAATAACGTCTTGATTCACTGAGCTAATACCACCACACCACATCATTAAACTTGTTATGCCCCATACGCGCCAATGCCAATACATCGCTTGGCGAACTCAAAGAAAGCGAACGCTCGCTGGTCTCAGGTGCGTCTCTAACACCTTGATCCAAGGTGCGAAAGTCCGTCGACTCAAAACGGTCACGGTTCTCATCTAAAAAACGACATAAAGAAACTAAACGTTGCTGATTAACGCGGTTAGGGCGACGCACCGCAAATCGGTAATCCTTGCGTTTAAAGTATTCAAAAGGGTGAGTTAGGATGACAACTTGATCTATCTTTTCTTGATGTGCCCTATTAAGCACAGCGCGCATTTCAGGCCAACTGCAAGAGGTAACTTGTAAGGTTTTACGGTGAGCAGGCCTTAAACGGGGCATATCGATAAAACTGGTAACAGGCAGCTCTTTAACGCCTTCCACATTTACAACACCGTGTTCAATGTTTAAATATGAATCACTCGGTCGATAAATACCCACCCCAATACTAGAACTCCAACGCAGGCCTTGTTTTAAAAAGGCAGGATATAAAGCGGGTTCAACTAATAAGCTCCCTGTGCGAATTGCGATAGGCGCAGGCAATCCCCAAGCCTCAAAGGTGTTAAGGCCGATATCTAAAATAGCGCCAACTTGCTCAGCTGAACGCCCAAGCAAAGAATCATTCACAGGAAACAAAGGACGATCACGCCTTACCACATCTCGGTCGAATGCGGCCCAAACGGGATGGGTATGCAGTTGGATATCATGAAGAGGGGCAATGCGCTCAACCAATCGCCCCATGGGCTCTAACCCAAAATGGCACTGATTAATCGCTTCAACAAAAAATACAGCTTTAGTGTTAAAGCGAGCAAATGTCTCGAGCAAGAAACCAAGCCCCTGCTCTTTCCCCTTATAGGTACCACACACAACAGGGTCAGCTACTGGCTTTACGTTTAAAGATGGGTTTAAAGCACCGGCTATCGAAAACTCGGTATCGATAGTGATAAGCACTTGGGTCTTATGCATGATAACTCCATTTACAGTGCATAAGTTAACGCGATACAGACAAGCGATACTTATCCGCCGAAAATGCTTTAGCAGCTTACCGCCTCTGCTCACCAGATAGCAAGCATCTACAGGACACAACTTTGCTTAAGTGTGTATCGGGCAGCCACAAAAAAGCCGCTCAATAATGAGCGGCTTTATCATATAGATGGATCAAGGCTTATAGGCTGAGCACTTTCTCGCCGCGCGCTATCCCTGAAACACCAGAACGAACGACTTCAATGACATTCGTTGTTCCCAATGCATCAATGAATGCGTCTAACTTAGCACTAGAGCCAACCAGCTGAACTGTGTAAGTGTTAGGCGTAATGTCAATTATCTGACCTCGGAAAATATCCGCCGTACGCTTAACTTCGGCACGATATGCACCGGAGGCTTTGAACTTGATCATCATTAGCTCACGCTCAATGTGCTCACCTTCAGTCAAGTCCACGACCTTAACAACATCAATCAGCTTATTGAGCTGCTTCGTGATTTGCTCAACAACACGATCGTCACCCACTGTCGTCACCGTTAAGCGAGACAAGGTATCGTCATCAGTCGGCGCAACCGTTAACGTTTCAATGTTGAAGTTACGCTGCGAGAACAGACCCACAACACGTGACAAAGCACCCGGTTCGTTTTCTAAAAGAACAGAAATGATATGACGCATTTTTATGTCCTCTCCGTTTTGCTAAGCCACATGTCGCGCATCGTGCCACGCGGAACCTGCATCGGGTACACGTGCTCATGCGGATCAACCGCAATATCCATAAATACTAAGCGATCCTTTAACGAGAAAGCTTCGATCATCGCCGCTTCCAAATCACTGTATTTATCAACTTTGATACCAACGTGTCCGTAAGACTCGACCAACTTCACAAAATCAGGTAGCGACTTCATATAAGATTGCGAATGACGAGACTCATAGTTCATATCTTGCCACTGACGAACCATACCCAACGACTGGTTGTTCAAGCAGATGATTTTCACCGGCATATCGTACTGTTTACAAGTCGATAGCTCTTGGATATTCATCTGGATACTACCTTCACCCGTTACACAGGCAACATCAGCATCAGGAAAGTTAAGCTTAACGCCCATCGCTGCCGGCAAACCAAAGCCCATCGTACCTAGACCACCGGAGTTGATCCAACGATTCGGCTTATTGAACTTGTAATATTGCGCGGCAAACATTTGGTGCTGACCAACATCTGAGCAGACGTATGCATCACCGTTAGTAACCTTGCTGAGCATTTCGATAACTTGCTGGGGCTTCATTAACTCGGAGTCCGTTAAGAAACGACCACCGTGACGCTCACGCCATTCATCAATTTGCTTCCACCAGCTAGCAAGCGCCGCTTGATCAACTGACTTTTTCGTGCCTTTAAGCAACTGGATCATATCTTCTAAGACGAGTTTTGCGGCACCGACAATAGGCACATCTGCACGGATGGTCTTAGAGATCGAAGCTGGGTCAACATCGATATGAATAATCTTGGCAGTTGGGCAGAATTTTTCTGTGGCGTTAGTGACACGGTCATCAAAACGCGCACCCACCGCTAAAATAAGATCACTGTGGTGCATCGCCATGTTTGCTTCATAGCTGCCATGCATACCCAGCATGCCAATAAACTGGCGATCTGTACCTGGGTAGCCACCTAACCCCATTAAGGTATTCGTCACAGGGAAATTCAGCGCTTGCGCAAGCTCTATTAGCTCCGCACTCGCATCACCCATGATGACACCACCACCGGTGTAAATCACTGGACGCTTAGCCGACATCAGCATATCAAATGCTTTTTTAATTTGGCCGCTATGCCCTTTTGTAACCGGATTGTACGAACGCAGCTTCACATCAGCCGGAAACTCATACTGAAAACGATCGGTTGGCGTTGTCATATCCTTAGGGATATCGACCACAACTGGGCCAGGACGACCTGACTCTGCAATGTGGAAGGCCTTACGGATCACTTCAGGAATTTCTTCTGGACGCTGAATGCTAAAGCTGTGCTTAACAATCGGTCGAGAAATACCGATCATATCGGTTTCTTGAAACGCATCTTCACCTATCAAGTGACTCATCACCTGACCTGTGATAACAACCATTGGAATAGAATCCATATAAGCGGTTGCGATACCTGTTACTGCATTCGTTGCACCTGGACCCGATGTGACCAGCGCGACGCCGGCTTTACCGGTAGCGCGCGCATAAGCATCAGCCATGTGTGTAGCAGCTTGCTCGTGGCGCACCAGAATATGTTCGACCTCGTCTTGCTGGAAGATGGCATCATATAGATGCAGCAACGCCCCGCCCGGATAGCCGTATATATATTTCACACCCTGATCGCGCAGGGCGCGAACAACCATTTCTGCGCCTGATAGTAATTCCACGTTATTACCCTCTAATCGTCACCGACTCTGCGGTGAATATAAGTTCAGAGATTCTGCAAAATGAACATGTACTGCCGCAGCGCTGATGACGCCGGAGCAGCGAAAACCTAGCAAAAGGATTAGGCCCACGTTCTGATGAATGCTGGCAAAGGATCACTTAACCGGCAGACCTACTGAGACTAAATAAGCTGGGTATTGCTTAGTTTCGCTGACAGCCTCGGGGTTTCCTACTGCTGAAAACGAAGAAAAATAGCGCGATATTTTCTCACTTCATCGCCTTCCATTCAAGGAAACTGCATTTTTTTTGAACAATCATTTTAAAAATAGGAACAACTCAACGGATGCGTAGACCCAAAACTAGGTTTATAGTGTAAGAAATGTATACAGGGTCTGTTTGCGGAGAGTACAGAATGGCCATTAAAGAAATTAAAAACAAAGAGCGCGTGATTAATGAATTGCTACTGTTTATTCGTAAGGTGTTTAGCGAGCCAGAGATCTGCGCTCATGCTAAAGAAATAACGCGCAAACATTTGGGAAAGAAAGATGCTGCCGTCCTAATTGCTGAAGAGCTTTCCTCAACCACCAACGTTAAGATCCCTCTTGAACACAGTGAAGCGGATGACCTTTTCTTGCAACTGCTAATTGATCTGGTCAAAGACGAAACAGCTCTCTATTAAAGGTCTAGTTTAGGCAGGCTGGCTAACACGCCGTTACGATTAGCCGGCACTGCACTTACTTTATACCAGCAGTATTATTGAGCCTTGTCGTGAAGCTTAAGGCCAATAACCTCTATTTGATTACCATTCATTTGACGGATGGTTAATCTCAGGTTTCCAAAGCGTGCTCTGTCACCGACCACCAGCGATTTACCCAATTGGCGTTGTAACAACTCAGCTGCCGTGTCTTCAGCGCTAATCCCTTCAAGAGGCACACCATACACTTTTGCCAAATCCAGCAACGACGCATCACCTCGTATGGAAAACTCACCAAAAAAGTTCTGCAGCAGAAATGACTCTGATGTTTGTTGTGAAAAGCGCAATGCAACTTCGTTCACGTCATCAGGGTGCAACAGCATCCAAATTCTATCACCCGCTTTTAGCTCGGTTTCTGCATTAACCACCATCGGTTTTTTGTCCCGAACTAAGGCCACTAACTGAGGCGTAGAAACCGTCGCACTTGGCACGTTTTGTACGACTGAAGCGGGGATATGCAGCGAGTCAGCTTGTACAAAAAACTCGTACAGCTCCAATGAATAATGCGAGTTCACATCGTCAATTAATGAAAAGCGAGTAGTGGGAGCCGGTGCAGGAGGCACCACAACCTTCAACCAACGCGCTACTAGCGGTACCGTAGAGCCTTGTAACAATAGCGAGATGAGCACAACCGTAAAGGTTATTTCAAATAACAAGTTCGCATTGGTTAAGCCTGCAATCACTGGGTATAAAGCCAACACAATAGGAACCGCACCGCGCAAGCCAACCCAACTTATATAAAAATTTTCAGACCAACGAAAATCAAACGGGAGCAAGCAAACCATCACGGCCAGTGGACGCGCCACAAAAATCAAAAACGCGGCAATGGCCAACGCTTCTAGGCCGTGCGTCAATAAGCTAGATGGTGTAACCAACAATCCTAACAATAAGAACATACCCGCCTGAGCCAGCCAAGCTAACCCATCCATCACCTTAGAGATAGATTCCAGCTGTTTGAGATGCCCATTACCGACGGTTAAGCCCGCTAAATAAACCGCTAAAAAGCCACTGCCGCCCACCATATTAACGCCAGAAAACACAGCCAACCCAAATGAAATAATGAGAATAGCGTACAGGCCTTCCACTAAAGGAACTCGACGTAAAATCAAGAGTAATAGCTTGCCGCCTAACAAACCGATAATGCTACCCAGTGCAAACTGCTGGAACATTTGAGCTAGAAAAGCCCAAACACTCAAATGATCTGCCGTCTGTAGCAAACCGGTCAGCATGACAACCAGCAAAATGGCCATGGGGTCATTGGCACCCGACTCAATCTCGAGAGTCCCCCCCACACGTTCGTTAAGTCTTACACCACTGTTACGGAGTAGGCTAAAAACAGCGGCGGCATCAGTAGAGCCAACGATTGCCCCCAGTAGCAAGCCATAGATGAGCTTTACATCCAGCAACCATGCGGCAAATGCTCCCACAGCAGCCGTGGTTAACACGACACCCAATGTGGCTAATGACAATGATGGCCATAACGCAACCCGGAAGGTACTGGTCTTGGTTCGCATACCACCATCCAGCAAAATAACGGCAAGCGACAAGTTACCAACAAAAAAAGCGAGGCCTGAATTATCAAAGTCCAGTTGCCCAATGCCTTCTTCACCTGCCAGCATTCCCACGCCAAGAAAGACGAGTAAAAGGGGCAACCCAGCACGGACGGTTAAGGAGCTGGCTAGTATGCTAACCAACAATAAAACCCCGGCTAAAAAAATAAATCCATTTGTGTCGATAGTGCTACAACCTTTTGTTTATCCATTCATGAGCTGCGCAAGTAATAACGCCACCGTATTAATATACTGATTGAGTTTACCCATCCGGCTCCTTTAGGTAGCCCGTACTATTCCGGCACCAACCATCGCCCTGATGATGAATCAGCATCACTTTCTGCTAGAGTCCGCTCCAACCACGGCATGACAGATCCCAGCTGTTCCTCCAGCTGCCAAGGCGGATTAATCAACATCATACCGCTACCAAACATACGACCATTATTTGATGACTTTTGGTAAAACTCGGAAACAAATACCTTGCGAATACCTGACGACGCTACACTTTGTAGCATCGCTCGATGTAAGCCCGCTTCCAAAATAGGATACCACACGGCGTACACGCCAATAGGCCAGCGCTGGTGTGCCTTTTTGATAAATCGAGCGACCTCTTGATACTCACTTTTTACTTCGTAAGACGGGTCAATCAATACCACGCCGCGATTGGGTTTAGGCGGCAACATTGACAACACACCTTCATAACCATCGCGATGGTGGATAGCGACCTGCGTATTACGCTTAAAGTATTTATTAATTAGTTCATATTCATTCGCGTGAAGTTCCATAATCGCGATACGATCATCTTCTCTCGCCATGTTAGCCGCTATAGCGGGAGAGCCAGGGTAGTAACGCAATAGACGGCCGGTGTTTTCAGCGCTCACCTGAGCTAAATAATTGGCGACCAATGTAGGCGGCTGAGCAGCAGCCCACACAGGAGCAATCCCCTTTTTATATTCACCGGTTTTTTCTGCTTGCTCGTCTGTTAAATCATAATGGGCTTTCCCGCCGTGAGTCTCCAAATAACTCCACGGCTTAGGCTTCTGATTCAGCGCGTTAATCAATTGCACTAGCACCATATGCTTGTGTACATCGGCAAAGTTTCCCGCATGAAACCCGTGTTTATAGCTAAGCACGCTTTAAATCCTCAATGAAAATAGGAACCTATTATCGCCCCTGCCACTCTGTTACAGAAGTATTATTACTTTTAATAAACCCAATTTTTATGTCAATGTGTAATAAGTTACCCAAGACAATATTCACTCGCGCGTCAGCCAGCGCCGCTGGGTGTCTGCTTACCGATCATCAGAGAGCAATTATGTATGCGCCACCTTCACCACTTACAGGAACATATTGAGAACAGCGACGCCATCCCACCAGCGCAGTTTTGGCAAATCCCGCTGGCCGGCATATTACTGCTGATAGGCTTGTCGGTATTGTTTTTGCCGGGCGGATTAACAACAGGGTTCTACACCTTACAAGCTTATAGCTTACCCTTCCCTGCCTTGATGTGGGAGTACATCACTTTTAGTGGCGATAAATGGCCAATACTGGCCATGGGTTTAGCCCTAAGCTTACGCTACCCTCGCTTTACACTCGCGATGCTATTCGCCGGCATCATTGGCATATTAATGACTCAAGGGTTAAAGCTGTATTTTCATACGGCTAGACCACCCGCCACCCTTGCCCACGACTCATTTCGTTTAATAGGTTCGGCGTTAACAGCCAATAGCACCCCGTCAGGGCATACCGCGACTGCTTTTTTAGCGGCTGGACTAGTGACACACTTATGCCAATCTCGGGTCGCAAAAGTCTGCGCTTTACTGCTAGCTGCTTTGATCGGTTATTCGCGCATAGCTGTGGGAGTGCACTGGCCTGTTGATGTTTTAACCGGCGCATCAGCGGGGTTATTGTGCTCGTGGCTCGGCGTATCGCTCGCCCATCGATTGCAAGCTTGGCTTACGCCATGGCTTTTCATCATTATTGTCTTGCTGCTCTTTGCGGCGACAATTAGGTTGCTTACCTATAATGGTGGTTTTGCACATACTGACTTGTTTGCGGTTTCAATTGCGGCGGCTTGTCTCGGCATATTTTACAGCGACTTACGCCGTACTCAGTTAGTCAGGCCTCGCAACTAAGCCGGTTGGTGTATCAATCACTAACGAGCTTGGGCTATATATCGCGACAGATGATCCATTTTTTCAGGGTCATCATCCACCAGCGCTACTAGAATATTAATATAGGGCGTTTCAATATGAGCTTCTGCCGCTTCAACCATACGGATAAAGCCATTCAAACGTGCAACATTACCGCCGTCCATTGATTCAATATCAATGACAGCTTGATCTAAAACAACGGGATAATTGCCCTCATTTTTTACGACAGCGAACACTTCCTTAAGGCTAAGGTCCTTAATGGCACATTTGTAGATGTCATTACGAACCCTTAAATGTGCCATACCTTTAGGTTTTGGAATATGCTTAGCTTGCGCTTCGCTTCCTGCTGTCATGGTGCCCGTCTCGGGTTTCGCATCATCTTTGACCATGCGAGCTTCGACACTGGTCTTTTTGCCCAACATCTTATTAATTTTTTGAATCAACTGCTCACTAGTAAACGGTTTACCTAGATAATCGTTCACACCAGCCTGAATGGCTTTTAAGACATATTCACGCTCGCCACGGCTTGTAATCATGACATAGGGCGTCGTTTTATAAGCGTCTTGCTGGCGCGTCCACTTTAACAGCTCTAGACCATTCATATGCGGCATTTCCCAATCGCATAAAATCAGATCAAATGTAATAGACGACATAATTTGTTGGGCGTCTTCGCCGTTAAAAGCCGATTTAACAACAGACGAGGGAAAGGACTCGTGAACAATTTTAGTTACATGCTCGCAAATAAACTTTGCATCATCCACTACCAACACATTCAGACACTTCATTCAGCTCTCTCTATACTGATTTTATCTATTAGCCCCTACTCATATAAAACTAGGCTATAAAACCACTTTTCACCAGTAAATAGCCCCTTCATATCCTCAAAAAACGCTAAAAAAAAGCCCGCTCTGTAGCGGGCTAGTACTTAACAATGTTTTGACTATTCAGCACCTTTAGCGAAAGACAAACTCGCCGGCCTCCACATCTACCACAATCTCATGCCCCGGCAAGTACTGACCAGCCAAAAGCGATTGTGCCAACGGGTTCTCTAGATGTTGCTGAATGGCGCGTTTTAACGGCCGCGCACCATAAACTGGCTCAAAGCCGAGATCAACCAACTTATCCAGTGCCGAGCTGGTCAGAGTTAAGGTAAGATCCCGTTCTGCCAAGCGTTCACGTAGGCGATCAAGCTGAATATTAGCAATACCTGACACTTGATCTTTGCGCAAACTATGGAAGACAACCACTTCATCTATACGGTTAATCACCTCAGGGCGGAAGTGCGATCCCACCTCTTCCATGACGGCCCGTTTCATTAAGTCGTAATCGTCATCATCATTAAAGCTCTGGATCAGGTGAGAGCCTAAGTTTGATGTCATCACAACAATAGTGTTTCTAAAATCAACGGTACGACCTTGTCCATCGGTTAAACGACCATCTTCTAGCACTTGCAACAAAATATTAAAGACATCAGGGTGCGCTTTTTCAACCTCGTCCAACAACAGCACTGAATACGGCTTACGGCGCACTGCCTCTGTTAAATACCCTCCCTCTTCATAACCGACATACCCAGGAGGCGCTCCGATTAAACGTGCAACGGAATGCTTCTCCATAAATTCAGACATATCGATACGCACCATCGCTTCTTCGGTATCAAACAGGTAACTCGCCAACGCTTTACATAGCTCGGTTTTACCCACCCCTGTTGGTCCCAAGAAAAGAAAACTACCATTTGGACGGTTAGGGTCCGACAGCCCTGCTCGGGATCGGCGCACGGCATTAGAGACGGCCTCTACTGCCTCTCGCTGGCCAATGACCCGATGATGAAGCTCTTCTTCCATACGTAGCAGTTTTTCGCGCTCACCCTCTAACATTTTGTTAATTGGTATACCGGTCCAGCGCGATACGACTTCCGCTACTTCTTCTTCGGTGACTTTATTACGTAATAACTTGTTACCTTGTTGCAAGCCAGCTTGCTCTGCCTCATTAGCCGCCTCCAACTGCTTTTCTAACTCGGGAATCCGGCCATACTGCAGCTCAGACATCTTTTGCAAGTCGCCTTCGCGGCGCGCTTTTTCCATTTCGATGCGCACCTGATCAAGCTCTTCTTTAACCTTTTGAGAGCCTTGCAGCGCAGCTTTTTCTGCTTTCCAGATTTCATCCAGATCTGCAAATTCAAGTTCCAATGTTGCTATCGTTTTTTCCAGTTCGTCTAATCGTTTACGAGCGGCCTCATCCTTTTCTTTTTTAAGCGCTTCACGCTCCATTTTCAATTGAATGAGTCGACGCTCCAGGCGATCCATATCTTCTGGCTTGGAGTCCATTTCCATACGGATACGAGAGGCCGCCTCGTCTATTAAATCAATCGCTTTATCAGGAAGCTGGCGGTCAGTGATATAACGCTGTGACAATTTAGCGGCAGCAATAATAGCTGAGTCCGTAATATCGACACTGTGATGGATCTCATAACGCTCTTTTAGACCACGCAAAATAGCAACGGTATCTTCTTCGCTAGGCTCATCCACTATCACTTTCTGGAAACGGCGCTCTAGGGCGGCGTCTTTTTCTACATACTGACGATACTCATCTAATGTCGTTGCCCCAACACAGTGAAGCTCACCACGCGCCAAAGCCGGTTTAAGCATATTACCAGCGTCCATCGCGCCTTCGCCTTTACCTGCCCCAACCATAGTGTGCAGCTCATCAATAAAGAGGATCACTTGGCCTTCTTGCTTAGACAACTCGTTAAGCACCGCTTTTAAACGCTCTTCAAACTCGCCCCTAAACTTAGCACCAGCAATCAAGGAGCCCATATCCAGCGACAAGACTTTTTTGTTTTTTAAGCCCTCAGGGACTTCGCCGTTTACGATTCGTTGCGCTAAGCCTTCAACAATAGCCGTTTTACCTACACCAGGTTCACCTATTAATACCGGATTGTTTTTGGTACGACGCTGAAGAACCTGAATGGTGCGGCGTATTTCATCATCTCGTCCAATCACGGGGTCTAACTTCCCGGATTCAGCTCGTTCAGTTAGGTCTATGCAGTATTTATCCAGCGCCTGCCTATTAGACTCAGCATTCGCATCATTGACGCTATCACCACCACGCATAGCAGAAATAACTTTTTCAAGTGCGGCTTTTGTAACACCCGCCTCTTTTAAAACCTTACCTGCATCACTTTTGTCATCAAGCATGGCCAGCAGAACAAGCTCACTTGCGATAAATTGATCTCCGCGCTGCTGTGCTAGTTTTTCGGTCAGGTTAAAAATACGTGCCATGTTTTGCGATAGCCGAATTTCACCGTCAGGGGTTTTAATCGTAGGTAATCGATCAATCGCCTCACCTATTAAACGGGTTAACTGTTGAGGGTTAGCTCCCGCTTGGGCAAGCAATGGCCGAACCGAACCGTCTCGCTGCTCTATGAAAGCAGCCAACAAATGAATCGGCTCTATTTGGTTGTTATCTTTCCCGATGGCGAGCGACTGCGCCTCGCCGAGCGCTTCTTGTAACTTAGAGGTAAATTTTTCAGGTCGCATCGACACTCTCCTAATTCTTGAACCGACATGGTTTTCATGGCGTATTCATCCTGTCATTGCGAGATATATGGGGATAAGAGCGCGTAGATTCAAGCATCAACTGTTCAAAAAACAGGCACATGTAACCCAAAAGATTAATCTAGATCAATAAAACGGGCGGAGGTATTGGTCAAGTGTGTTGGTAGCTTAGTGAATTGTCAGCTCGCCGTCTTCCAAATCAACGTTGCCATACGGCCTGTCTGAATATCGCGGCGATACGAAAAGAAGCGACGCTTATCTGTAAATGTACACAAGCCCCCACCGGAGACATGCTGAATACCTTGTTCAAACAAACGGAGGCGCGCAAGCTCATAAAGGTCAGCCAACCACTTACCTGCGCGTAAAGAGGGAGTAAAACATTCGGATGCTTGCGGGTTTTGATCACAAAAGCGCTCTCGTACTTCAGGCCCCACTTCAAACGCCAATGGACCTATCGCGGGGCCAAGCCAGACATGCACGTTATGAGGGCTTGCGAAGTTAGTCAGCGAAGCTTCTAACACTCCGTTAGCCAACCCTCTCCAACCCGCATGCGCTGCTAATACTCGCTGACCATCAGTCATAACTACCGGTAAGCAATCTGCAGTCATAACAAGGCAGGCTAAGCCAGCGTCTTCGGTCCAGCATGCATCCGCTTCTCTAACACGCCCATCTCCTTTGGCCTCTACACACTTGATACCGTGCACTTGAGTAAGCCATTGAGCACGCTCGATGTCTAAAGCGCTTAAAATTCGCTCCCGGTTCTCAATGACCGCAGCGGGGTGATCATCCACGTGATCACCTAGGTTTAAAGCGTCAAATGGGGCCTTACTCACACCACCAAGCCTTAGGGTGGAAGCCACCTGTATATGAGCAGGGGCTTTCCAATCAGGTCGTATAAAATCCATCTTTACTCCCACAGTTGATTAGTGTGATTTAGGCGACAAGGCACTCGCTACCCAAGCGCCTCATTTTCATCTCTGTCGTGCTGCAAAACCGATAAAAGTTGAGCAAAGTCCTCAGGAAGGTCGACTTCCCATGACATTAGCTCGCCGGTGACCGGATGAAATAACTCTAGTTTTTTGGCATGCAAAGCTTGGCGCTTAAAGTTACGCAAGTATTCCTGAGTCTCTGTGCTAATACCTTTTGGTAGACGAAAACGACCACCGTAAAAAGGATCTCCTACCAGAGCATAGTTAATATGTGCCATGTGTACACGAATTTGATGTGTACGGCCGGTTTCTAGTTTCAATCGTATATGAGTGTGCGCTCGATACTTATCTAAGACTCGATAGTGCGTTATCGCCTCTTTACCTGTCGGTACAACGGCCATCTTCTGACGGTTTCGGGGATGACGAGCTATAGGCTCTTCGATGCAACCTCCACCGGTCATAACACCAATACTCACCGCCTCATACTCACGCCCCATGCTACGCTCTTGTAACTGTTTTACTAACTCAGTTTGCGCCTGCACGGTTTTGGCAACAACCATCAAACCGGTTGTATCCATATCCAACCGGTGCACAATGCCAGCCCTCGGCACCAAAGCTATGTCTGGAATATGGTATAACAGAGCATTCATAAGCGTGCCGGTGCGGTGCCCAACGGCAGGATGCACAACCAAGCCCGCTGGCTTATTAACGACCAAAATATCATCGTCTTCATAGACGATCTCAAGCGGTATGTTTTCGCCCTCATGACCCTCAATCGCTTCAAGCTCTGCACTAACGGCTATGCGCTCTCCACCAAACATCTTTTCACGAGGCTTTGATGGCTTACCATCTACGGTTATAGCGCCATCTTTTATCCACTCTTGCAGTCGCGAGCGTGAATAGTCCGAAAACAGCTGCGCTACTACCTGATCTAAGCGCTTACCACTGAACTCTCCAGAGACTATTGCCTCTAATTCTATCTTTTCTGACATCAATATACCGATCTGTTGCGCGGATGATTTTGCTTAGCTTCCGGTTGTGTTTAAATAAGCGGCTGGTAAGCACTGACGTCAGTATAACCGATACGACGAACGCCGCCGAATTTCCGTAGGCTGGTTAACAGGATAAATAGTAGATGCGTTTTTCAAAAATAGTAGGAATTGTGGCCATCACCGTGATGGCGTCTGCGTGTTCATGGTTTGGAAGCGAAAAAGAAACGCCTGACATCCCTGAAGAACAGCTATATTCAGAGGCAATCCAAGCCCTTGAGCAAGACGAATATAGTAATGCTGTTAAAAAGCTTGAGCTTCTAGAGGCTCGCTACCCATTTGGCCGCTACTCCGAGCAGGCGCAATTAGAGCTAATCTACGCCTATCATAAGAATTATGAGCCGGCCGCCGCCAGTGCCGCCGCTGATCGATTTATTCGACTGCACCCTTCTCACGAAAATATCGACTACGCCTATTATCTAAAAGGGTTGACGGCTTTTGAGCAAGACCGTACTTTCTTAGAGCGCTACTTACCGATCGATATCACTCAACGTGACCCTGGTGCGGCTCTGAATTCCTTCGAAAGCTTTTCAATATTGCTCAATCGATACCCGGATAGCCAATATGCGCCAGATGCGCGTAAACGCATGATTTTCTTAAAAAACCGCTTAGCCCAACATGAAATTAACGTAGCCCGTTTTTATATGAAACGCGGTGCATTTGTTGCTGCAGCTAACCGCGGCCGCTATGTAGTAGAAAACCTTAAAGAAACGCCTTCTGTACCTGAAGCGTTGATTGTCATGTACCAATCCTATACCGAACTCGGTATGAACCGCCTTGCGGCAAAATCAAAAGAAGTGTTGGCAACCAATTATCCTGACATCCCAGTAAAAACTTACCGCCAAGAGCATAAAACCTTGTTGGAAACAGCTACATTTGGTTTATTAGGGTCTGAGGAGGAAGTTATCGAAGTCGAAGACGTGCATACACTACCTTCAGCCAATGAGCGCCCTTGGTACCACCGTGCGACCTTTGGCATTTTTGAATAAAACACGACCATTAGCTATTTCAGGAGCACCCAATGGACGCCACTGCTATCCGAGACGAGATGAAAGTTTTACCCGAAATAGATCCCGGTTACGAAATTTCGAGACGGGTCGCTTTCATTAAACAGCGCTTACAAAGCTCTGGGCTTAAGACTCTCGTATTAGGTATAAGTGGCGGTGTTGACTCTTCTACGTGTGGGCGCTTAGCTCAAATTGCTGTAGACGAACTAAATCTTGAAGCAGGCTCACAAACGTATCGTTTCGTCGCTGTGCGTTTACCATACGGCATCCAACAAGATGAAGATGAAGCACAACTCGCACTTAGCTTTATTCAACCATCTGAGTCTCTCACCGTAAATGTCAAAGCAGGCACAGATGGTATCGTTGACGCTGTTACTCAAGCACTGCATGAAAAGCAGCTTTTATCAGCATCAGAAGAAGCTATCGACTTTGCAAAAGGCAATGTTAAAGCTCGCGCTCGTATGGTGGCGCAATATAAAATAGCCGGTATTCTTGGCGGCTTAGTATTGGGTACAGATCATTCAGCGGAAAATATCACTGGCTTCTACACCAAGTGGGGTGACGGTGCCTGCGATTTAGTGCCTCTATTTGGCCTGAGCAAGCGCCAAGTTCGCTTGCTCGCCAAAACACTCGGTGCTCCAGATATTCTTGTTGAGAAAACGCCAACCGCTGACTTAGAATGCCTTGCCCCTCAAAAAGCAGATGAACAAGCACTTGGGCTCTCCTATGATGACATCGACAACTTCCTCGAAGGAAAGCCTGTAAGCAGCGAAGTAGAAGCCCGTATTGTTAGCATTTTCATCAAGACACAGCACAAGCGTGAAGCCATCCCAACTATCTACGATGACGGTTTATAGCCAGACAATACCAATAGCCCCCATCTTCATGGTTGATACGGCGCTAATAACCTATCACTGAGCGGCTTATTAAAGTGAGCCGAGCCGCCCAGCTAATTGGTATGGACGTGGGTCTATAACCGGTGTTTGTCCTAATAATAAATCAGCTTGCAAACGAGTAGAGGCAGGCGCTAACACCAAGCCGTTTCGGAACTGCCCTGCATTCACAGAGATGCCTTGATAGCCCGGCACCTCTCCAATAAAAGGAATTCCTTCAGGAGACCCAGGCCTCAACCCGGCCCAATGATGCTCTACCGAAAAATCAGCTAACCTCGGAATAATACCCACTGCTGTTTGATACAGAGACTCCCGAGCACTCTCAGTGATTTGCTTATTAAACCCCTCATGCTCAAGCGTACTACCAACTAAAATGCGCCCATCACTTCGTGGAATGACATAACGCCCAGCCATCAAAATAACCCGATTAACAATGTTAGGCTCTGCTTTAAAGACCATCATTTGCCCCTTAACCGGCTCAACCGGCAAAGAGATTGATAGCCCACCTAATAAATGCCCCGTCCAGGAGCCTGACGCAACGACTGTATGCCCAGCCGTAATATTTCCCTGAGATGTTTGAACGCCGAGGACGGTTTCCCCTTCAACGACAAAACGCTCAACACCCGTATTTTCTTGTAATGTAACCTGTTTTAAATCCATCACACTTCGGCGCAGAGCCTGTCCCAAACGAGGGTTACGTATGCTGCTTACCTCAGGCATCCATAAGGCCGACTCATAACCAGAAGCAAACTCAGGTTCATGGTGATATAAGTGACTCGCTTCAACTGCCACTAAGGGGCGGTGATACGCTGCCGCCCACGATAACGCTGCGTCACGGTCCTCAACATCGACCATGTACATGCCTTTTTGACGTAACTCAGGATCAATGCCGGTTTCTTCGGTTAAGGTTGCCGCTAAATGGACATAAGACGATTGAGACCAAGTTGCCAGTTGAGTTACCGCTGAAGAATAGCGCCATGGGTATAAAGGAGAAACGATCCCTCCGCCTGCCCACGAAGCCTCCTTTGCACACGTACCTCGCTCAACCAAAGTGACGCTCGCGCCAGCTAAAGCTAGCTCTCGTGTAAGCATCAAACCGATAACACCGCCGCCTACTACTAAAAAATCACTCATATTTATCACTAATCGCTATCTTGACGTCTGTATTTCTTATTTGAAACGATAAGCGACAGTGTAGGGGATTTCATGGTTCAAATGAACGAATACGTCCCTGTATGCCCACAACTAAATGAATAGGGCTTATTAATTCGTTACTACTCGTAAGCTTAAAAGTACCATTAGAGCCCCAATTCATGCGCCCTGACGGCAAGAATGACAAACTATGACCTCGATTCCATGTTGCCGATAGCGCTGTAGGTAACTCAAAGGCACGTAAAAGCAAATCAGTATTCGCATCATAAGCGCGATTATCATCTACATCTAAAAATAATATCGCGCCATGGCTCCAGTCTCTGGTTCCAGTAAGCGAGGTTCCTGCGCACGCTAACAAAGCACCATCACGGCTACACAAGCGAACAGGATGGCCTAGTTTAACAGCCTCCGAGCGAGCATCAGACATTACATGACGAAATAACAAGGCAGAGCTTGATAACTCGTTTTGACTTATCCAACGAGTAAAGGCAGGGATGGCAAGAGTGATAATAATAACTGAAATAACGAGCGTGACTAACAGCTCAATGAGGGAGAAGCCTTTTTGTTTACTAGTATCAATGAGATTAAGCGCATCTTGACATAAATCCTTGTCCGATAAGCGAGCCATTGTTTTCCTCCTTGAATAACAATGATTTAGGAATGTAAATTAGCTTGGCAAATTTAAACCTCCCTTAAATTTACCAACAATTAGATCCAGAACTAGCACCTCTGCTGCCCGTATGATCCATACTTAAAGTACCGCAATCATCGCCAGCCTGAGCTCCAGAAGGAGTCGCCGTAATTGTATAAGTGGTGGTCGTATTTACACTGAAAGCAAAAGTATATCGGCTGTCCATACCTGATTCAGAAGTACAAGCCAACCCAGGTATCGTGTTCGTATATGCCATTGGAGAGCTGGTTGAGAACCCTCGTTCCATGGCTTGAGACAACTCCAACAAACACCCTTTAGCTGACTCCCGCCAAGACTGTAATACAAAATTTTGATAAGCAGGGTAAGCAATAGCGGCCAAAATACCAATAATAGCAACGGCAATCATCAGCTCTATTAGAGTAAAACCTTTTGATTTATGAGGCATTAATAAAGCACCACTTCCATTGAGGTAATTTTTGGTAATTGGTCATTCTTTGGTTCTGTTGCTTCGAAGGTCACTAAGTCTCCTTCTTTGAGATCAGCAGAATAAATTTTCCCCGAGCCAAAACGTATTTTCAAATTACGCGGAACACGGTACGAAACATCGGCGATTGTTATAATAACGGCTTTTGTCCTATTGATGCTTTCAATATTGCCTTGACCATTCAATGCAAAAGATAACCCCGATGTAAGCAAAGAGGCACTCACAACACCCACTTTAAGAAAGTCTTTTAAATATTTCATTGAAAAATTTGCCTCCAATACTGGCGTCCTAAACCTGTACCTTGGTTCACCCCTTCTATACATGAATCAGTGCCGTCGCAACTATCGTTACCTATTACAACATCTTGATTATCGCCTGCAAGAATAACCGGCGCCGCATTGGAGTCAGATTTGATACCAGAGGCAATAACATCAGAGACCTTATCTTCATCATCATAAACACCATCTTGGTTATAATCGAAGGTAGAACTATGCGTCGCATTGCCATTTTCAGCATTCACGGCCATCAGCCATGATGTACCCGTAGGGCTGCATGTATCAGCTTCAGGGATACTGGTATTAAAGTATAAAACTCCGCGCCGCAAGACGATATCGGTAACTTGACGTTCACCTTCTTCACCGTTAGCAGGTGAGACTAAATCTAAATACCACCCTTTATCATTAATTTCTAATGGGTTTGACGATGTTATACGGTATTCATTAGTCACCGAAGTATCATCACTGGTAATTTCTGTGTCATTATCATCAGTAAAGGTATAAGTACCTTCTGTCAAAATACTCTGTTCTTGTAACTGTGATCTACCTGAAACGCCGTTCGGGTCACCTGTATCCCAGATACCATAGATACTCTGAACCCCTCCCGATACACCGTTGTTATCGGTCGTTTCTAAGTATTTACCCGTCCCGAAATACACCATTACCCCTTTTCCTGATGAATGACTACCTACCACGGGCTGGGTTGTAATAGCTTGGTGATTATCGCTCAAAAGGCTCGTAACGCTATTAGTACAGACACCGCTGCATGCTTCAAATAACTTATAATCTAACGCCCAATCGCTTGGACTTGAGCCTGTCAGATCAAACTTCCACAAGTTACCAAAGAGGTCACCAGCATAAATATAATCGACCACATTATCGTTATTTAAATCAACCGGAGCTATTTTACCGATACCATTAGGACGGGCTAAGCCCGTCAAGTCCTCAACGATACCGACGTTCGTTGTCAGCGTTTTGGTAAGCGTCCCGGTATCTAAATCGACAATAAAAATACGCCCATCACCGTCTGCTATGTCGGGGTTGTACCCGCTACCGAAAACGGCATACCATTTTCCATCATGCAGCTTTACAATCAGAGGCTGACTATAGGTAAAGCCCAAACCTTCATTAGTGAACTCCCATTTGAATAGCTGCTGTGCGTTATCATTCGATTCACTAAACTGAGAAGGATCGGTGACATCTAATGCGTAAATAGACTTACCACCTAGGTTAAGCCCCCCAACTAGAATTGTTCGCCATTCGCCCCCCACAAAGGCATCCCGAATGGTTGGGGTACCATCGACGAAATATTGATGTGAATACCCAGTATCTGATAAAGACTCCAAGTTAGGCAACACAGCACTGGGGATGAAGGCCATACGTTCGGTACCTGTTTCAGCATCAAAGGCATGGAGCATGCCATCATTGGCACCTACATATACTAATGGGTCTCGATTGGCATAAGTCGTTTTGAAACTGGCATAGCTTTCCGACTCTATACTTTCAGAATAGTCCGAATCGGGCGGACCTTGGAACTTTGGAGTTGAGTTCACGATATCGCCTAACAGAGAGGTTCTTGCTCTGAACTCATCAAAGCCTTGGCGTCCTCGGAGATACTGCAGTAAAGATTGATTGTTACTGAAGTAGTCTAGTTTTTCTAAAGCAGTGAACTGCCCCCAACGAAAACGGATACCGCCACTAGCATTATTGGTGAAAATATTTCTTTGTCCCCAAGCAGGAATATTCGAGCCGGCATCCCATAGCGCACCTTCGGATACCGCCGTATTGGACGTATCTAAATTTCCATCTTCATCAAATTCAAACGCTAAGAGTTGACCAGACCAATCACTACTGTTGAAACGAGCCTGATAAACTTTCGTACCTTCTTGCACGCTACCTGAACTAGCCGCCGCAGAAGCAGCAGAGCCGGAGCGCGCGATGATGGCTTCCACAGCCGTGGTTAACGCTGCCAATAACTGATCTTCGTTAGAGGCTAAGTAAAAATCTCCCGTGCCGTACTCTGCAGCATCAACCAACATCTGATTTTCAATGCCAAAACCTACGGTGTAGGTACTCATATTCTGAATAGCAAATTCGCTATCATTATAGCTTTTACCATCGTTATCTAACTCACTACCATTTGGCTTCATATCAATCTCTTGCGCAAATAGAGCGATATCATCCATAAATAAAGTAGCACCCTCATGGCTAGTACTACCGGCTTCAGTACTGTTTAGCGCAGCCCATCCATCAGAATATTTTGGAAAATCTGGATATTGAGATTCAAGGGTCGTTTCGGGATTGCTGGGGTCACTTGTCACACCATCCCAGTTCGGAAGCTTATTTTCAGGGTCTGCAGGATCGTTAGTTGGGTAGTTGTTATCATCCGTAGGGAAGCCATCAGTAATAACAATAGTAAAGTTTTGTTGGCAACGATATTGAATTGGGCTTGTATAGGCTGTACCGGTTGAATAGTAAGGAGTTAGACCGCGAAAATAACGGGTAATCTCGTACAACGCCTCACCAAGTGGTGTTGCCGTATAAGCCGTATACGAATCAATCTGGCTATTTAATACTGTATTGGATACGCCACACTCTGCATCGATACTAGCCCCACTAAACGAACTGCCCCATTGCTGAAAACTCGAAAGGCCAAAGCGAACCTTTTGAACCCCACCAACATTTGTATCCTCTATTAATTTTTTAGCAACCTGCCTCGCGACATCCATCCTATAACCAGTTGGAATACTACTAGTCAAATCGGTCCCGTTCCCATTGTTATTAAGAAGATAAGTTAGATAGCCTCCAGAATAACGAGTGTTATTGTGCTCAAGATTATTTACATCAACTGCTTTAGGCAGCTTTAAACAACTAGTAATATTTGAATTATCCTGTCGCCGAAAAAGCTGATATCCGTTAGCACAGCCCCCCCAGCCAGTTGGCATCGAAGTATGGCTTACATAACCTGAATTCCACCCAATATCATAAAATACCTGATTACCTTGCCAACTAAAACCAGCAAAATATTGCCATCGGGGAGCGGCATCATCGGGGCCTTGCGCTGAATAGGCATCACTTTCAATGATTGCATTCATACTGCCTGAGTTATCTATCAGCAACATAATATTAGGCAGTGCATTGGTAGACACGGTCAAAGGACTGGTTGCCAATCCTAACTGGCCTGCTGCACTATGGAGAGACATGAAGCACAACAAGCTGGCTACCAATAACTTAACATCAAAAAAACGCATATATCTTCCTCAGTTATAACGCTTGATATATTCGGTTTGGAGAATCACTTTACCTTGATCACTTGCCCCTAATGCTTCGGCTGTAATGCGGTAACAATAATCGTATTTAGTGACACCTTCCCCTGTATTGAAGGTATCAGGCTTAGTGCATGACACCGAAGACGTGTTTATACCGGTCCCATCAAAGTAATCTTCTGGATCAACACTGCTAGAAGGGAGCATGAATTCCAATAAGAACTCAGGCTGCGCGGCAAGGCCATCAATATCAGTAGCGGCTATATTGCCCAATACGTTATTACCAAACGTTTTAGCTCGGTTTTTCCAAGCGGTATAAGCGGCATCACCTCCAAGCAACCCAACCTCTGTAGGGTTATCATCTGACACCGCCGTGCCTATCACGTCACAACCGGAACAATCATCATAGCTTGTGCTATCGGGTGGATTTACTTCAGAGTCCACCCAACTTTCAGCGTAGTCTAATGCTATTTCACCAGCAAACAGTGCCGTTTGATTATCGCGCATATTGCCGGTCATTTTTTCCTGCAATGTGACACCTTGCATCGCAGTAACACCGATAATAGCCATCAACAAGAGCATCACAAGAGCAACAATCAACGCGGCTCCTGACTCTTTCTGTGTGTAGCGACAATGACGGTCATCCCGTGCCATAAAACCCAAACCCCTGTTTATTTATTTAACATCGCATTACGTAAAGCAACGGTAGTAGAAAAAACTTGGTACATCCGACGATCGCTGGTATCAAATCCATTAAAAGGAGTGCCTGCGGCAAAGGTCATTGCATTATCAACTAAACCCGCATCCCCTGCAGAAACGAGCAGGTTAACCCTTACGGCGATCACATCTTCCCAATCCGGAACAAGGGCCGCTGTTTGAAATTGATCGACCTCGTCCAAATCTGAACCATTGTTTATACCGTATTCAAACTGAATATCCGCGACACCTTCAACGCTAGGCTGGTTATCTATATACAATGTTGGCAACCCAGATTGACCATCAGGAGCCACATAAATGGAAAGATCGCCGCCATCTCCGTGCGCCACAATAAAAATAACTTCGCTGGTTCTCGTATCAAGTACACTAGCAGGAGAAGGCAAATTAGCATCAGCCTCCGTTGCCACAAACCCCTGCAAAACAGCTCCTCTAGGGTTATCAAACCCAGCCATCCTCAATTCTTGTCCTATAATTTCTAACGCAAATCGAGCTGACTCTTGCGAGCGAGACAAAGCTTCTTGAACCCGATAGGTTTGGCTAGAGCTTAAAAAACTATTAACAACAGCGCCCATCAGCACTAACCCAAGCACCAAGGCGACCATTAACTCTATTAATGAAAAACCCGCTTGGCTTTGCTTACAAATGCACTTTTTATTCATTAGATATCAGCCAGAAATCGAAAAAAGGTCAAACCATCAGCACCACAGTTTCCAGCACTTGAAGCTCCGCCTTGGCCACGTTCATCATCCCAGCACACTATGACTGCTAGCTGCTCATTAGCGCCAACTATAGTTAAGCTGGCATCACCTGAGGGTAACTGCTGGACCTGCTGAAACCATTCATTTAAATCAGCTTGAGCCCTTGTCGTTGGTGAATCAATAGTAGTGGGCATGCTAGGTGGCGCAGCGCCGATAGCGATAGCGTAAGTATTTAACGCTGCTGCTGATTTGTTAACCATAACTCGATCAACGATATCATAAGCGGCATTAATCGCTTGGGTTCGCGACATTGCACTTTGATTCATTTGAACAGAGCGAACTTGTAATGACGCAAAACCTAACAACCCAATCGACAAAACGATTAATGTCACTAGCACTTCAATCAAACCTACGCCACCTTGACGGCGCACATACTCAGGTAACTTTTCGCTCAACTCTACGCCCCGCGTTTTTTTTACTGACTTATTAACTGCTTGAAGATGTGGCACAGGCAACTCGACGAATCGATACACGCCCTAACGTATTTATACTTAATACGCGCTCTTCATTATCCGTGCAGCCATCGATGTTCATATTAATATTAGTTGCGCTTACAGCTCTACCATCACCGCCAAATATAATAGTGCTATTGGCGCCAGCATCTTGATTAATAATCGCGTCTGAGTCTGGCGCTTCCCAACGCCTTAGGATAGCGCCATCACTAACAACAAAGACGATCCAGCCATTTGTCCAACCTGCACCGCAAGCAGCTACCGTTTGACCTGAGCAAACCCCAACGAGCTCGTTACGATTCACAGCTTCGCTGCGCGCAAACTGAAATGCTCCTACCATGTCATTGCTCAAACCCGATGCTGTCGTATTACGGATAAGATTCGAAAAACCAGGAATACCTATCGTCACAATAATAGCCAGCACAGCAATCGTGACCATCAGCTCAATTAATGTAAATCCACGCATCAAGCGCATAGTAATAACCGCCAAAAACTTAGTGTACGAACCATGCCGATTGCATTCCTTGCCGCTGTCATCATCCTTGACGTTTGATGAATTGTACGGATGAAAACTGTATAAAAACCAAACAGATTAAATCAAGTATATGTTGACATGAGTGAGGTTGCCACTTAATAGACATATGTTGTCAAAAAGTAACACTCAAGAAAGACAAGACCATCCATGGCCCGAAGAATTCCATGCTTACATTAAGCGGCTATATCGATTATTTCCACTTCAAATTCAAGATGCTTACCGGCAAGTGGATGGTTAAAATCCACTTCAACAAATTGATCATCAAAAGAGCGAATAACACCTGGCAGCTCACCACTTGGGTCTTGAAAAGACACCACCACTCCTGGTTCTAAATCAATATCGGCAAAGTTGCCACGCTCAATCTTATGCAGATTACTAGGATTAGGCATCCCAAAGCCATGCTCTGGCGTTATCGCTAATACCTTTCGCTCACCCACTTTCAAACCAAATAAAGCGGCCTCAAAACCGGCCAACATGCTACCGTCTCCGATCGAAAAGCTGGCAGGTTGTTTGTCAAAGTTACTATCAACAACATCACCATTTTCTAAACGTATCTCAAAGTGCAGTGTCACTTTAGTTTCTGGGCCGATAACTAACTGACTCATTTGTACTCCAACTTTATGTTTGATCTGATGCAGGCTCGCGTTGCTTTTCTAAAAATATCATATCGATAATCAACAAAGCAGCCCCAATCGTAATAGCGGTATCCGCCAGATTAAATGCAGGAAAATAGTAAGCGTTGTAGTGGACTGAAATAAAATCCACCACATAACCTTGGACTATCCGGTCATATAAGTTACCGATTGCACCACCAAGAATTAAAGCCAACCCCATACCAAGCCACCATTGCGCTTTATCCGTGCGCTTAAGCCATACGGTCAACATAATACTCACAGCGATCGCAATGAGCACAAACAGCCAGCGTTGCCACCCTGCGGCTTGGGCCAAGAAGCTAAACGCAGCTCCTGTATTGTAGAGCAACGTCATATCTAACACGGGTAGTATTGAGTGTGGGTCACCATAATTCAGCGTCGTATCAGCTATATACTTGGTGCCCAAATCTAATGCGATAACCACTGCCGTTAGCCATAACCACGACAGTGACCCTGTTCGTTTATTCATAGTAGAAGTAGGTAAATCCATAATTCATTATGCGAACTGTCGCGCTTCACCTTCACCATATACGTTTTCAATACAACGACTGCACAACTCAGGGTGGTCGTTATGCGTCCCCACGTCCTCACGGTGATGCCAGCAACGCTCACATTTAGCATGTTCGGACGTTTTCAAAGACACCTTCAAGCCCGGCAGCTCTGTATCACGCGTGTCCACTGCTTCCGATATCGGCTTCAGAATGACTTCCGATGTAATAAGCACAAACCGCACTTCATCTTTCAAGCGCTGCAAGTCCTGGTATATTTCATCGTCGACATACAAGGTAATCTCAGTCGACAGAGAAGCTTTTACCAGTTTCTCTGTCCGTGCCTGCTCAAGCGATTTATTCACTGCGTCTTTTACGGCTAAAATACGACCCCAAAAATCACGCCCAAAGCTATCGTCCGCGCTTAACTCAAATAAGTTGGTATACCATGCATCCAAGAAAATACTTTCTTTTTTACCTTCACCAGGCAACGCTTCGTAAATCTCATCAGACGTAAAGCTAAGAATAGGCGCTATCCATCGTGTCAGCGCTTGCGCGATATGGAACAAAGCCGTCTGACAGGAGTGGCGCGCTAAACTATCTGCTTTTGTGGTGTATTGACGGTCTTTAATGATATCTAAATAGAAACCGCCCAATTCTTGAACACAGAAATGATGAACCTGTTGATATACATCCAGGAAACGGTAGCTATTGTAAGCTTCAATTACTTTTACTTGTAACTGTGCAGCCGCATCAACCGCCCAACGGTCTAGAGCCAGCATATCATCAGGCGCAACCAGATCTGTTTCGGGATTAAAACCATTTAGGTTCGCCAACAAAAAGCGCGACGTATTACGGATTCGACGATAAGAGTCAGCCGTACGTTGCAAAATCTGCTTAGATACCGCCATCTCTCCTGAATAGTCAGTAGAGGCAATCCACAAACGCAATATATCGGCGCCTAATGTATCGGTCACTTCTTGAGGAACGATAACGTTCCCTAGCGACTTAGACATCTTGTAGCCTTTTTCATCGACTGTGAAACCATGAGTGAGCAACTCACGATACGGCGCATGGCCGTCAATTGCACAGCCTGTCAACAACGACGAATGGAACCATCCTCGGTGCTGATCAGAACCTTCTAAGTACAAATCAGCACGCGGGCCTTGTTCATGCCCCATTGCGTGCGAACCACGTAATACATGCCAATGCGTTGTCCCAGAGTCAAACCAGACATCCAGCGTATCGGTAACTTTTTCGTACTGATCAGCCTCATTCCCCAGCAACTCAGCGGCATCCAGCTTAAACCACGCCTCGATACCCTCTTGCTCGACTTTCAGCGCGACCTGCTCCATTAGGGCAACAGTGTTCGGGTGAAGCTCACCGCTTTCCTTATGCAAGAAGAACGGGATAGGCACACCCCAGTTCCGCTGCCGAGAAATACACCAATCAGGGCGGTTGACGATCATGCCGTGTAAACGCGGTTTACCCCACGCAGGGACAAATTTCGTTTGCTCTATAGCACTTAACGCCTGCTCGCGTAACGTATCACCATTAGAAGCCTGCTTATCCATGCCAACAAACCACTGAGCCGTAGCACGATAAATAAGAGGCGTTTTATGGCGCCAGCAGTGCATATAACTATGCTTAATTGTTTTACAGCTTAGCAACCGATCCGATTCACTTAGCTTAGTGACAATCTCTGGATTCGCATCCCAAATAGACATACCGCCAAAGAATGGAAGATCCTCGATGTAAACCCCATCAGCTTTGACCAAATTGAGTATTTGATCAAAAGCCATGCCATAGTGGCGACATGTTGCGAAGTCATCCTCACCATAAGCAGGAGCGGAGTGAACAATACCTGTACCCGCATCGATCCCAACATAGTCAGCCAAATACAAAGGCGACAAACGATCATAGAGCGGATGCTGGAAGTTAATATGCTCTAACATTTGCCCTGCAGCCTTAGCTACAACCGTGCCTTCAAGTTCATAGCGTGCTAATGACTCTTCAACCAAATCAGCCGCAAGTAACAATAAACGATCACCCGTATCAACTAACGCATACTCAAACTCAGGGTGAATATTCATCGCTTGGTTGGCTGGAATCGTCCAAGGGGTTGTCGTCCAAATAACAGCAAAGGCGGGCTTAGTCAGTTCGTTAAGGCCAAATGCAGTCGCCAATTTATCCGCTTCAACACAGTGGAAAGCAACATCAATAGCCAGTGATTTTTTATCTTGGTATTCCACTTCAGCCTCAGCCAAAGCCGAACCGCAATCAAAGCACCAGTTAACAGGCTTTAGCCCTTTGAAGACATAACCACCCTCAACCATTTTAGCTAAGGCGCGAATTTCTCCAGCCTCATTAGCAAAATCCATGGTTTTATACGGATTATCCCAATCAGCAAAAACACCCAACCGAATGAAGTCCTCTTTTTGGCCTTCAATCTGAGTTTGCGCATATTCACGGCACAGCTCACGCGTTTTGTCCGCGCCCATATTTTTACCGTAAGTTACTTCGACCTTGTGTTCTATAGGTAAGCCATGACAGTCCCAACCTGGGACATAAGGCGCATCGTAACCATCCAGTGTTTTCGCTTTAACAATAATATCTTTTAGCACTTTGTTAACAGCATGCCCCAAGTGAATATTGCCATTAGCGTAAGGAGGGCCATCATGCAAAATAAACACAGGACGACCGGCGCTGATTTCACGAATTTTTTGATAAAGCCCCTTATCCTGCCATGCCTTAAGCATATCGGGTTCGCGTTTAGCAAGATTGCCACGCATAGGGAAAGCTGTATCCGGTAAATTCAATGTCGCTTTATAATCGGTCATGCCTGTCTTCCAGATGAGTTTTGCGACAAGAAAAAGTCCTTTGCCGCTTGAATATCGGTAAATAATGCGGATTTGAGCTGCTCTAGCCCATCGAATTTCTGCTCGCTTCGCAGAAACGTTTTAAATTCTACACTGAGTAATTTGCCATACAGGTCACCACTAAAATCCAGTAGATGCACCTCTAGTACTGGGCGCGTCCCGCCCACGGTAGGCCTCAAACCAATGTTACATACTCCATTGGCTAATGGCCGGCCCGCCAACTGAACGCTTACGGTATAGACACCACGCAGCGGTGCGGCAAAACGATGCATTCTCACGTTTGCTGTGGGCACACCTAACTGCCGCCCCAACTTTTGACCATGCATTACACGCCCAGTTATACGATAAGGCCGCCCTAACAAGGCTTGCGCCAGCACAAAATCATGTTCTGCCAAGGCCTTACGTATACGAGTGCTACTTACTCTTTCCTCACCAACCGTGTAAGTCAGCGTGTGTTCAACCGAAAAGCCTTGTTCATGCCCCACTTCACACAACATGGCGTAATCGCCGGCACGGTCACAACCAAAACGAAAGTCATCACCAACAACAAAATGTTGAACAGCAAGTCCTTTCAACAACAAGCTTTCCACAAATTCGGCTGCTGTCATCTGCCTTAGCTGCTCATTAAAGGGCAAACACAGCACGCGGTCGATTTCTTGATCCGCTAGTAATCGCACTTTTTCGTCAAAGCGCGTTAGTCTAGCCGGCACAGCATCCCCACCAAAAAACTCTCTCGGTTGAGGCTCAAATATAATGACAGTAGTCGGCAAACCCAGATCGCGGGCTTTATTCTTGACTTGCTCAAGCACTTTTTGATGGCCAAGGTGCACGCCATCAAAATTGCCTATAGTCGCCACACAGCCTCGGTGCTTGTCCCGCAGGTTATGCAAACCTCGAATAACTTCCATCATCGCCCTAGTAGCAAATCAAACAAACGCAGAATTATAGCCTAGTTGTTAACCAACGAGTACCTCCGAGGCAGCTTTAAGCCCGAATATCACGCAATCGCATGCCCAAGCCAACTAACACCGCAAAGTAAGCCACAACTCCAGCCCCGACAACACGCCCCATGAGGACAGCACGTGACCATATATCCGCAGCCAACCACTGCGTCACACTAGGGCTCAACCAATAAATCACACTTGCGAGGGTTAACAGCGCCACTATCAACCTAACAAGATACAATCCCCACCCCGGCTGCCAAACAAACACACCTTCTTTGAGCAAGCCTCGCAAAAGTAAACCGGCATTAAGAAACGCGGACATCGAGGTCGCCGCAGCAAGGCCCACATGCTGAAATGGAAAAATTAACAATAAATTAAACACCATATTGGCCACCATGGCCTGAATCGCAATTTTGACTGGTGTTTTCATATCTTGACGTGAGAAATACCCGGGCGCTAAGACCTTAATCAACATAAAGGCCAACAAACCCACGCCATAGGCGCGCAAACTCATTGCAGACATCGCCACATCGCGCTCAGTCATCGCGCCGTATTTAAATAAGGTAATAATCAAAGGCTCAGCTAACATAACCAGCGCTACCGCCGACGGAAGCCCGATTAACAAGATCATTCTGACAGCCCAATCCAACGTATGAGCAAAAGAGTCCGTTGATTGACTGGCGTGCTTACGGGACAAACTCGGCAAAATCACAGTAGAGATAGCAATACCAAAGACTCCCAAAGGAAGCTCAGACAAACGATCTGAATAATACAACCATGACACGCTACCGGTTTGTAAAAAAGAAGCCAACACGGTGTCTAACAACAAATTAATCTGAGCCACCGACACACCAAATAACGCTGGCAGCATCAACATGAGAATCCGCTGAACGCCTTCATCTTGCCAACCCCACCTAGGCTTAGGCAATAAACGCAAGTGCCACAAGAACGGCAACTGGAAACACAGCTGCACCGCACCGGCCATCAACACACCCCAAGCCAACGCCATTACCGGTTCATCCATTATGGGAGTCAAAAATAGTGCACAACCAATTAAACAAACATTTAGCAACACCGGCGTAAAGGCTGGGACAGCAAAGCGCTCATAACTATTGAGAATAGCGCCCGCAAAAGCCGTCAACGAGATAAGCAGCAAGTAAGGAAAGGTTATTCGCAACATGTCAGAAGCCAGATCGAACTTAACGGTCTCATGCATATAGAAGCCAGGCGCAAAGACAGCAGTAACAATTGGCGAAGCCGCCACCGCTATTAGGGTGACCAGCAACAAGATTGCGCCTAGCGTACCCGCTACTCGATTGACTAACAGCTGAACATCAGCCAACGTGCGCTGCGTACGGTACTCTGATAGAACAGGAACAAACGCCTGTGAAAAAGCACCTTCAGCAAAGAGGCGCCTTAAGAAATTAGGAATTTTAAAAGCAACAAAAAACGCATCCGCACTACCTGTGGCTCCAAATAAATTGGCAATCACCACATCCCTCACCAACCCCAACACACGAGACAACAATGTCATCACACCAACCACGCCACTGGAACGCAGCAAACTACTCACAGGTTTTTTAGCCGTTACCGGCTCTTGATGTGCATCCACGCCCGAATCCCTTATACCCCTTCAATCAGCCCGAATGGTAATCCTTTATGAATATAATTTCCCCTTTTTATTGACATCAGCCTCTTAAATGTGAATAATCTCGCGTCTCAAATTCTGGCGTTTGTCAGAATCCGATAACTAATTCAGCTTATAAGGAGCCGGATCGTGGCCAACTCCGCAGGATCCCGTAAACGCGCTCGCCAAGCGGAGACTCGTCGCCAGCATAATGCTAGCCTCCGCTCCATGGTACGCACATACATCAAAAAAGTATCAGCCGCTATCGCTTCTGGCGATAAAGCAGCTGCAACAGAAGCCTTCAAGATTGCTCAACCAATCATGGATGCATCTGTAAACAAAGGCGTTTTTCCTAAAAACAAAATCGCCCGTAATAAAAGCCGCATGAACGCTAGCATCAAAGCGTTGGCTTAATATTACAGACATAAAAAAACCGGCATCTGCCGGTTTTTTTATGTCTTACGTTCAGGCTTTATCTTACGCCAACACCAAATTATCCCGATGCACCAACTCTTCTTCGCTGATATAACCCAACGTATCAACAATAGCAGAACTCGGCTTACCCATAATTTTAAGCGCATCAGCCGCACTGTAATTCACCAAACCACGCGCAACAATCCGGCCCGCCTCATCGAGCATTAACACCATTTCACCACGCGTAAAGTGCCCCGTAATACTACGCACCCCAGCAGGCAACAAACTCTTACCTCGCTCGACCAACGCCTGCACAGCACCCGAATCCAGCACAATTGAACCCCGAGCCTGCAAATGCCCAGCGATCCACTGCTTACGCGCCGCCATAGGGCTACGCTCAGGCACCAACAAAGTACCAAGCCGCTCTCCCGCCCTCAGGCGCAACAAAACAGACTCCTCTCGACCGCTAGCAATAACCGTTACCGCACCTGAGCGCGCAGCCAATCGAGCAGCCCGCACTTTAGTCGCCATACCACCACGACCGAGCTTACCGCCGCCGCCCGCCATCGCCGCTAGAGAATCATCCTCCGCCCTTACCTCGTGTAACAAATACGCCTCAGGATCACGACGAGGATCGGCTGTATACAAGCCCAGCTGATCCGTCAGCAAAATAACACCATCAGCCTCAAGCAAGTTAGCAACTAAAGCCGCCAACGTATCATTATCGCCAAACCGAAACTCATCCGTAACAACGGTATCATTCTCGTTTACAACAGGCACCACTCCCATTTCCAGCAAGGTCTTCATGGTCGCCCGCGCATTCAGATAACGATTACGATGCGTCAAATCATCGTGCGTCAATAACACCTGCGCTGTATGTGTACCGTGGCGCTGAAAGTTAGCCTCATAAGCCTGCACAAGCCCTGTTTGCCCTACAGCCGCCGCTGCCTGCAGACGACACAACTCATCCGGCCTGTCGGACCATCCTAAACGCGTCATCCCCTCAGCCACAGCTCCCGACGACACCAAGACAATCTCAACTCCTTGACCCCGCAACTCAGCCAGCTGATCAACCCAACGACTAATCGCCGCCGCATCGAGCCCCTGCCCATCGTTCGTCAATAAGGCACTACCGATTTTTACAACCCAACGACGGGCATGCTGCAATTTCTCACGACCTGCGGCCACAGACCACCCCTTACACCTACCGAAACATCATCACCAAAAACGACTATTTAACGTATTCAACCTCAACGTCATAATCATCTTCATCAAAATCATCGTCATCCAGATCATCACCAGATCGCCGCGCCCGAGCCTTCTCACGTAGCCGCTCAATATGATCTCGCGCCTCTGCACTAATCTGGTCACGCTGCGCATTTTCAGCATCTAGCAACTCTGGGTCCGCAGCAATAGCCTCTGCACGCTGATCAAGATAGTTTTGAATATCCATCAATAACGGCTCTAAACCCTCTTTTGCTAGCGCCGAAATTCGATACACAGGACCATCCCACTCAAGCGCATCAATAACTGACTGGCATCGCTCTTCACGCTCTTCTTCGGGAACCATATCAATCTTATTCAAGACCAACCAACGCGGCTGCCCCGCCAACGTCGCACTGAACTTACCCAGCTCATCCCTAACAATAACGGACGACTCCGCCGGCGTTTGCTCATCCCATGGCGCCAAATCGACAACATGAAGCAACAAACGATTTCGCGCCAAATGACGCAAAAAGCGAATACCTAAGCCCGCACCTTCAGCCGCACCCTCAATAATCCCTGGAATATCAGCCACAACAAAGCTTCGGTTACGCTCAGTTCTCACTACTCCCAGGCTCGGCACCAAGGTAGTAAAAGGATAGTCCGCCACTTTCGGAGTAGCAGCCGACACAGAACGAACAAAGGTAGATTTACCAGCGTTTGGCAGGCCAAGCAGTCCCACATCAGCCAGCACTTTTAGCTCAAGCTTCAAATTACGAAACTCACCTAACGACCCGTTTGTCGTTTGCCGTGGCGTCCGGTTTACACTGCTCTTAAATCGCGTATTACCAAGACCATGGAAACCACCTTGAGCAATCTTTTCTCGCTGCCCAACCTTAGTGAGATCCGCCAAAACCTCTTGCGTATCTATATCAATAACCGTTGTTCCCACCGGAACCATAAGCACCAGATCTTCGCCTTTGGACCCAGTACAGTTTCTGCCACTGCCACCCTGCCCCGTCTGCGCCTTATATTGACGCGTATACCGAAAATCTACCAACGTGTTCAGCCCAGCGTCGGCTTCCATATAAACAGAACCGCCGTCACCACCGTCACCACCGTCAGGCCCGCCCCTGGGAACATATTTTTCACGACGAAAGCTCAGACAGCCATTGCCCCCTTTGCCCGCCTCGACGGTAATCGTCGCTTCATCAACAAATTTCATCTATCTTCTCCCAAGGCTAATCCATATAGATTAACGCGAGCACTGCTCAGAAACAAAAAAAGCCCCGCTATTGCGGAGCTTTTTTTCAGCAAAACGTTTAGCAATTAAGCTTAAACGATGCTGATGTACTTACGGTTGTTAGGACCTTTAACTTCGAACTTAACAACACCATCCGCTTTAGCAAATAACGTGTGGTCTTTACCAACACCTACGTTAACACCTGCGTGGAACTTAGTACCACGTTGACGAACGATAATATTACCTGCGATTACTGCTTCGCCACCGAAACGCTTCACACCCAAACGCTTGGATTGTGAGTCGCGACCGTTACGCGTTGAACCGCCAGCTTTCTTATGAGCCATGGATTATCTCCTGTTGTTCTCAGCTTACGCGCTGATACCAGTGATTTTAACTTCAGTGAACCACTGACGGTGGCCCTGACGTTTCATGTGATGCTTACGGCGACGGAATTTGATGATCGTTACTTTATCGCCACGACCATGCTCAACCACCTCAGCAGTCACTTTAGCGCCTTCTACAACTGGCAAGCCAACTTTAACATCGTCACCTGTACCTACTAATAGAACGCGGTCAAATTCGATAGTCGCACCCGCTTCAGCATTCAATTTTTCTAGCTTAAGGGTATGACCTTCTTGTACACGGTACTGCTTACCACCGCTTACGATAACTGCAAACATGTCTTTCTCCAAATTATGCTTATCCGGCTACTGAAATACAAACCTACTTCTAATGGAAAACCCATATGGTAGGGAGCAATCGTTGGACAAGCTCAGGGCGCGAAATTCTATAGCAAACCACTGGTTAACTCAAGAGCTTTACACTATAAAATACCCTATTCTTGACACTACCGCCTCCACCCCCTAGCATGCCGCTAACATTCTCATCTTCTTATTAAGCCGACGCATGCAGCCATACCAGCTTAACCCAGAGGTCGCTCCTCAATTCGAAATGGTCAATGACTTTATAATCAACCACTTAGGATCAAATGTCCCGTTGGTTGAAAAAATTGGCCACTACATTGTCGAGAGCGGTGGAAAACGATTACGCCCGCTACTTGTATTGTTAGCCGCTAATGCGTGCCAGTACAAAGGTGATCGCCATATATCGCTCGCCGCTGTGATTGAATTTATTCATACAGCCACTCTATTGCATGATGATGTTGTCGATAATTCAGAATTACGCCGCGGGAAAGATACCGCTAACGCGAAATGGGGCAATGCGCCAAGCGTTCTTGTGGGAGATTTTTTATACTCTCGCGCCTTTCAGATAATGGTTGATATCGGCAGCCTTCCTATCATGGGTGTCATATCAAATGCGACGACTGTTATTGCTGAAGGCGAAGTCCTCCAGCTACTAAACAGTCGCAACCCTGATACAACTGAAGAAGCCTATATGCAGGTCATTCTCGGCAAAACGGCCATGCTCTTTGAGGCGGCTACTGAAGTTGGCGCGCTGCTAGCTGACGCTAGTGACAAAGAACGCGTCGCCATGCGCGATTACGGTCGTCACATTGGTATTGCCTTTCAGTTGATCGATGATGTAATGGACTACAAATCAACCGCTGAAGAAATGGGTAAAAATGTAGGTGATGATTTAGCGGAAGGTAAACCCACGCTACCATTAATTCAAGCAATGAAAGTTGCTAGCGAGCCCGACAAAAAACTCATTCGCAAAGCCATTCGCGAAGGCGGCCTTGAAGACCTAGAACCCATTATGAATATTGTAAGCCGTTCGGGTGCCATTACATATACCGAAGAGATGGCACAGCAACAAGCCGACCTCGCCATCAAAGCATTAGAACCTCTAAGTGACACATCTTTCAAACAAACACTGATTAAACTTGCAAATATAGCAGCAAACAGAAGTGCCTAAATAAGGCACTTCGCCCCTCTATTTATACGCCTTCTGGCTTGATTAACCCGCCGTTACCAAATTAAGGTGACACAAATCGTGCTTACAGCACTCCAAAACGGTATAATCGTCAGATATTTTGACTAAATTTTCTTTGGATAGACAGTTTTTCATATGACTAAAGCTTCTTCTTTCGACCGTGAAGACCTCCTTAAATGCGGCCACGGTGAAATGTTCGGACCAGGTAACGCACGCTTACCGGTAGGCAACATGTTGATGATGGATCGCATCACCCATATCAATGATGATGGTGGTGAATTCGGCAAAGGCGAAATCATTGCTGAACTTGATATCAATCCAGACCTCTGGTTTTTTGACTGCCACTTTCCAACAGACCCTGTTATGCCGGGCTGCCTTGGTTTAGACGCCATGTGGCAAATTGTAGGTTTTTACCTTGGCTGGAGAGGCAACAAAGGACGCGGGCGCGCGTTAGGTTCTGGCGAAGTAAAATTCACCGGGCAAGTTCTACCGACCGCCAAAAAAGTCACTTACCACATTCAGCTTAAGCGAGTCATTGAGCGCAAGCTTGTTATGGGTATTGCTGATGGCACTGTATCGGTAGATGGCCGTGAAATTTACGTAGCCAAAGATCTGCGTGTTGGCTTATTTACATCGACCGACTCTTTCTGATTTATGACATTACTATTGGCCACTATTAAGCACCAATAGCCATAATCAGTAACCGAATAACAGATTATAATAAGAAGATCCTTTTATAGGAGAGACAGCATATGCGACGCGTTGTAGTAACGGGAATGGGCATTATTTCCTGCCTAGGTAATGACAAAGAAACAGTCACTGACGCCTTAAAACAAGGGCGCTCTGGAATAAAATTCCAGGAAGAATACAAAGAAATGGGCTTTCGCAGCCATGTAGCTGGCAGCATTGATATCGACTTGGATTCGAAGATTGACCGCAAGCTTCGTCGATTCATGGGCAATGCAGCCGCATACTCCTACCTCGCAATGGAGCAAGCGATTGAAGACTCTGGTCTAACTGAAGATCAAGTTTCAAACGAGCGTACTGGCTTAATCGCTGGTTCCGGCGGCGCTTCTTCAGCCGATATTGTAGAAAGCGCCGACATTCTGCGCTCTAAAGGTGTTCGCCGCGTAGGCCCTTATCGCGTAACACGCACCATGGGTAGCACCGTATCCGCTTGCTTAGCCACTCCTTTCAAAATCAAAGGTGTTAACTACTCCATTACATCCGCATGCGCCACCAGCGCACACTGTATCGGTAATGCAATGGAGCAAATCCAACTAGGCAAACAGGACGTCGTCTTTGCTGGCGGTGGCGAAGAGCTTCATTGGTCTTTGACTGTGATGTTTGATGCCATGGGTGCTCTTTCTAGCAAATATAACGAGACCCCTGAAAAGGCATCTCGTGCATACGATGCTAATCGTGACGGGTTTGTTATTGCTGGCGGCGCAGGCATGCTAGTACTAGAAGACCTTGAGCACGCAAAAGCTCGCGGCGCCAAAATCTATGGTGAACTCGTTGGCTACGGCGCCACATCTGATGGCTATGATATGGTTGCTCCCTCAGGCGAAGGCGCTCTTCGCTGCATGAAGCAAGCTATGAGCACGGTTGACGGCGATATTGATTATATCAATTCGCACGGCACATCAACTCCTGCTGGCGACATCCAAGAACTAAAAGCAATGAAAGAAGCTTTTGGTACCCAGATGCCACCGGTTAGTTCAACTAAATCATTAACCGGCCATTCACTGGGCGCGACCGGCGCACAGGAAGCTATTTACAGCTTGCTTATGATGGAAAATGATTTTATCTGCGCATCTGCCAACATCGATGAGCTAGATCCAGAAGCAGCTGGTGCCTCTGTTGTTACCGAACGCATGGACAATGTGAAGCTTAATCGCGTCATGTCTAACAGCTTCGGCTTTGGCGGAACCAACTCAACCTTAGTTTTTCAGCGTTTCGACGACTAACCGACTCACTGGAATTCATCAATAAAAAAACCGCCTATAGGCGGTTTTTTTAGGTTGGTATATCGCACTATCTAATTTTCTAATTGCTCATCCATTTTGACCAATAACCAGCCAATGGCGACATCATGAACCTGATCAACAGACTGCCCTTGCGTTTCTACAGGCTCCCCGATCTCCACACTGACAACACCAGGGTATTTAATAAACCCTTTCCCAGGCCAGCAAGTCCCAGCGTTATGCGCAAGAGGAACAACAGGTACACCCGCACTAGCGGCCAACATAGCTCCCCCTTTATTGAAACGCCCGGGCTCACCAACAGGAACACGCGTTCCCTGAGGGAAAATTACAACAGGCCTGCCCGCTTCTAAACGCGCTTTACCTTGTGTTAAAAGCTGTTTGAGAGCTCCCCGCCGCTGACTGCGGTCTAAGGCAATAGGCTCTAACATAGCTAACGCCCAACCAAAAAACGGAATGTCTAGCAGCTCTTTTTTCAGCACAATACACTGAGGCCGTACCATCGTTAACAGGAAGATAGTTTCAAACTCACTCTGATGGTTAGCCACCAAAACATAAGCTCGATCTTTAGGTAAGTTTTCCAACCCCTTAACGTCGAGACGAACACCACAGCAAAGCCGCAACCAGGCTATATAGCTGTAATTAATGACCGTAAACACTTTAAAACGCGTCTCAAACGACAAAAACCGCCCTATCAACAAACAAAAAGTACTGTAAACAATCGTGAAGGGATAAAAAACAAGATAATAAATTAACGAACGAATCGCCGCGATTGCTTTATTGGGCTGTGCAGTCATGCTATCCACCTGTAACGGGAGGGAAAAATGCGACCTCATCACTATCAGCCACCAGAGCTAAACGTGTGGTCATTTCTTGATTTACAGCAATTAAAACATGAGAGGCATTGAGCTCTGCCGCCCAACCATCACCGTTAAGCTCTATAAGCCTGGCGATAAGATCCTCAACTGTTTTAATGGATTCATCATGTGCAACCTCGATCGAATCCCCCAGCGCCTCACGGAGGCCAGCAAAGAAAACAACCCGGATCATAACGCCCTCTCCCAGTGTCCGCTTTTGCCGCCTGCTTTTTCTAATAATTTGATATCAGAAATGATAATCGACTTATCCACAGCTTTACACATATCATATAAGGTAAGCGCAGCAACAGACGCTGCCGTTAGCGCTTCCATCTCCACCCCGGTTTGCCCCGTTAAACGACATACCGTGTTAATCACAACACACCCTTGCTCTACATTAGGCTCCAAAGTAACAGACACTTTACTTAACATAAGAGGATGACAAAGAGGAATTAAATCACTGGTACGTTTAGCGGCCTGGATACCAGCGATGCGCGCAACGGCCAACACATCCCCTTTTTTATGCCCGCCAGAAATAATGAGATCCAAAACTTCTTGCGACATATAAACTACAGCACACGCGCGCGCCTCGCGAAATGTGGATGCCTTTTCTGAAACATCCACCATATGCGCATGCCCTTGGTCATCTAAGTGCGTCAACTTACTCATGCGCTCTCCTGCTGATCTTTGCGGCAATTTACCACCGGATTGGCATACATCTGTTTAAGTTTTGCCTGCTCAGCCTCGCTAAGCCCTGCCAAACGAGCCTCAAAGCTAGCGACTTGTTCTGCGGTTACATTATCCAATTGACCAGCAGCTATATAGTTAGAGGCATGCAGATGATAGTTAAGATGAATTTGGCGATCTAACTCAGCAGCCAAACTTTCCGGAGTGTCGAAATCACCCGTTATCACATCCCCAAAATGGACATGCACCGCCCCCTTCTGCCCTGTGATACCTTTTACAATGCTCTCGATATCTTCGTACTGGCTTTTTTCATATTGGCCACTGGATTCTTTTGCCGCGAGCTCTCGCGCTTTAGCTCTATCACATGGATCAAACTCATACGAAATCGAGACAGGTACGACATTGAGGCGTTTAATCACCTCAGAAAAACTCCCTTTCTTGCGCTGACTGATATACAACATCTTTAACAAGGCTGGGTCAGTGAAATCGTTCCCATCTTTTGCTCGGCCTTCCCGCTGCGCAATCCAGATAGAGGACTCTTCTTCTTGAATACTAAAGTTAATATATGACGATAATTGAGTAACCGCAGCCATCACTTCCCGTGGCGCTTTAGCCGACCGGTTAACAATGAAGCTTTTATTCAGCCGCATAAGGTCGGATACATAGGGCTTACGTAATAAATTATCACCTATCGCTATTCTAACCGTGTCCATACCATTTTGATGCCTCACCCAATTTACGAAGGCAGGGTCCATTGCTATGTCGCGATGATTAGAAATAAACAAATAGGCCTCATCAGCCTCAAGATTTTCCATGCCGGAACAGGAAAGCTTAGTCGTAGAGCGCGCTATCATTTTTGACATATAGCGCGCCACCGTCAGCTGAAACCCTTTAATGGTCTGAATTTCGCCAAACTCGCGGGCTAGGGCAATACGAATCACCGGCTTGAGCCAACGAGAAATCCAACGAGGTAGGCGTGGAAATTGATAATGAGTAATAGCCCCTATCAACTCATCATCGTACAACAAGCTTTGCAAAACCGCTTCAACTTCGTTGTCATGATAAGGGCGAATATTTTTATACGGATCTTGTTGCGCGTTAACGTCCATCAGGATCTCTAACCAACTAATAAAGGCCGCTATTTTACCTGTTTAAGCACGGTAAACCCAAGCATATCAGCCAAGTAGCTCCGTAAAGGGCAAAAAGGTCAACATATCACCTTTGGAAATCTCAATTTCCGGTGGAATAACCGCCAACCCATCAGCCCAGCTTGCCGAACTCAGCACACCTGAATTTTGATTACTAAAAGCCACTAACTCGCCGCCATCCAACCTAACGCGTACATACTCCTGCCGTGACCCAGCCGCCTGAGAAAATCCAGCAGGCAATCGGTATGACAAATCACGCTGATGTTTTATCCCCTGCATTGATAATAAAAAAGGCCTGGCTAGGATACAAAACGTCACAAGCGTGGAGGCGGGATTACCCGGTAAGCCGAAAAAGGGAATACCTTTTATACGACCAAACGCCAACGGCTTACCCGGCTTAATCTTTAAACGCCAGATATTGATATGCCCAACCATTTCTACTGCTTGGCGCACATGGTCCTCTTCACCAACAGAAACACCACCAGTACTAATAATACAATCAGCAAGTTCAGCAGCCTGCTGCAAAGCTTCGACTGTGGCATCAAGCGAATCCTGAACTCGCCCAATGACGACGGGCTCCATCCCTAATTTCTTCAACAGAGCCATCAAAACATATCGATTCGAGTTATATATTTGACCGCTTTCAAGCGGCTGGCCCGGATCTACTAGCTCATCCCCTGTTGATAAAATCGCCACTTTAAGCGGTTTGAACACGTCTAAACACTCATTCCCCGTGGAGGCTAGAACGCCGATGTCAGCCGGCTGTAAGCGCGTCCCTACAGGAATAACGATGTCGCCCCGTTTTATATCTTGCCCCGCCTTGCGTACATATTGCCCCGGACGCACAGACTCGCCAAAAATAACACCACCCGGTGCTAGCGACACCGCTTCTTGCATAACAACAGCATTAGCACCTTCGGGAATTTCTGCCCCAGTAAAAATACGCGCAACTGCACCCGGCTCAAGAGCACTCGGTGCGTGACCCGCTACTACTCGCTGTGATATGGGATACATAACACCCGGCACAATAGAAGCGGCATCAACGGCATAACCATCCATACTACTGTTATCAGCAGGCGGCACGTTAACTGTTGCCACCGATTGCTCTGCTAACACCCGCCCCACAGCGTGCTCCAGCTTGACAGTCTCAGTCTTTGCCGATGCCTGCGCCTCTTTTAGCAGTTCAGCCAACGCTTGGTCGTATGGAATCAAGCCTGGTTGATCGCAACTTGCCATCGTTTCTCATCCTCTTTTTGTGTCATCGCTTGATTGGTGTTTTACAAACCCGTTTAATAGCGCCTACGCACACATTCATTTTGTTTATCGGAATCTAATATGACTGAACTGTACCCGCTTTTTAAACACCTGCATATGACATGTGTAGGCCTGAGTGTCTTACTTTTTACAGCCCGCGGTCTAGGCATGCTAGTTGATGCGCAGTGGATTCGTAATAAACTCATGCGTGTGCTTCCGCACATTATTGACACTGTATTACTACTCAGCGCGATAGCCTTGGTTATCATTTTACAAGCCTATCCATTCCAGTCCGGCTGGGTTAACGCAAAAATAATCGGTTTGATTGTTTATATTGCATTAGGCGTAGTTGCCTTAAAGAAAGGAAAAACAAAGAAGGTACGCGCTACGGCCTTTATATTAGGTTTAATAACCGCAGGGTATATCGCAAGTGTCGCCGTTACTCACAACCCAATGCCATGGTAAACAAGTAGCAGTAACGGCTAGCCAAGCGCTAGCCTTTACCTTTGGATAACAAAGTAAGGTCAGTAGCGCTTATTCGTGTAAATATCCCGCAACACACTCACCAGCTCACTGCGCCAAGGACGCTGCTTGATACCAAAAGTGCTAAGCAGTTTATGACACTTTAAAACAGAGGAAGCTGGCCGCTCGACTTCGGCATGCAGCTCTTTTTTAGGTACAGGTATGAGCACTTCTGTTTTGAGCGCCTCGTACTGCCCTGCTCCCGCCAAGATAGCCTCGGTAAAGCGATAACGAGTCGTTATTTCAGCGCCACAATAGTGATACGTTCCCCAAGCCTCTGCTCCATTATCCAACTGCTTAATAATAGCGACAATGACCCGAGCAACATCACTTGCCGACGTAGGGCATCCTTGACGATCATCAGCCGCTTCAATAGCTTGGCTCACACGTGCTTTTTCTAATGTGCGCAGTAAATAGTTATAACCATGGGTGCTAAAAATCCAACTCACACGCAATATGATATGCTTTGGCTGGTATTGACGGAGCAACTCCTCCCCCTGGCGTTTACTTTCCCCAAACACACCCAAGGGTGATACTTCATCATCTTCGCTATAACCACTCGCATAATGACCATCAAACAGGTGATCGGTGGATAAGTGCACAATAGGGATTGAAAGCGCGCCACACTCCTCAGCTAGGTTAGCAATTCCATCACGGTTGAGCTTAAAACAATGCTGCTTATCATGCTCGGCTGCGTCCACCTTGTTATAGGCAGCGGTATTCACCACATAATCGGGCATATAATGATCCAGCGCATGACGAATAGACTCAACCGAAGTGATATCCATGCCGTGGCGATCCAGCGCTATCATCTCAAAGTAAGTATCACTAAACCCAAGCTTCACCAGCTCAGAACCAACTTGGCCCTGCGCTCCTGTCACTAATACTTTTATAGGCGCCGACTGACTCCACCCTGCCATATAACCTCAAAAAAATTTACTAATTTATCAAGCCAGTATAATGCAAAGTAACTGAACGGAAACCCTTATAAGCAGTTTAAATTCACTCAGTCAAAATAATAACTAATGTAAGCCTACTGTTCATTCTCACATAAAAAAGCCCAGCATCTTAGCTGGGCTTTACAGTATATTTTTCTAAACGAATTTTAATATAGGCTTTCTTTGTATTGAGAGCCTAAAATGGAATATCGTCGTCAAAGTCATCAAAGTTTGGCGCTGGCGCAGGCGTCTGTTGCTGAGGCGCCGGGGCAGGACGATTTTGCTGTGGCGCTGGCTGACTTGGAGCCGGGCGGCTATTTTGCTGAGGAGCCTGCTGAGAACCGTACCCAGGGTCTTGATTATACCCACCGCCACTATTATCGCCTCCGCGACCACCTAGCATCTGCAGTTCGCTCGCTACAATTTCAGTCGTGTAACGATCTTGACCACTTTGATCTTGCCACTTGCGCGTACGTAGCGCTCCTTCAACGTATACCTGAGAGCCTTTACGCAAGTATTCACCTGCGATCTCTGCTAGCTTATTGAAGAAGACAATACGATGCCATTCCGTGCGTTCTTGGTTTTGCCCTGTTTGCTTGTCTTTCCAGCTTTCACTGGTAGCAATTGTAATGTTGGTCACTGCATTACCAGATGGCATGTAGCGAACTTCAGGATCGCCTCCAAGATTACCGACTAGAATGACCTTATTGATACCGCGCGCCATACGAACCCTCGTTTACTGTCAAAGCCTTCGCTTTTTATTACAAATCATAACGATGAACATCTAAAGATGTGCATTGTCTATTACCGTTTAAAACCTCATTCTCATTCCTTAAGAACGGGTTAAAAATTATTCAGATAAGCATATCATAGCGCTGCCTATCATCGGTACTCTATAATCCCCCTTTGCTGATCTGAAGTCTGACTGGAGCATACATGGATACCATTCTGGTTCGCGGTGCGCGCACCCATAACCTGAAAAACATCGACCTTGATATTCCTCGCGATAAATTAGTCGTAATAACGGGACTATCTGGCTCAGGAAAGTCATCCTTAGCCTTTGACACTCTCTATGCTGAAGGACAAAGGCGGTATGTTGAATCGCTATCGACTTATGCGCGCCAATTTCTATCTATGATGGAAAAACCTGATGTTGACCATATTGAGGGATTATCACCGGCCATCTCCATTGAGCAGAAGTCGACCTCTCATAATCCGCGCTCAACAGTAGGCACTATTACTGAAATCTATGATTACCTTCGCCTACTTTTTGCGCGAGCTGGAGAGCCAAGATGTCCTGATCATAACCTTCCCTTAGCGGCTCAAACGGTAAGCCAGATGGTTGACCAGGTTATTGCCTTACCAGAAGACACCAAACTTATGTTACTTGCTCCTGTTGTACAAGGACGCAAAGGTGAGCACTTACATACTTTGCATGACTTACGTGCACAGGGTTTTGTTCGAGCGCGCATTAATGGAATCGTTGTCGACCTAGATACAGCACCCGAGCTAGACAAAAACAAAAAACACTCGATCGAGGTCGTGGTTGATCGCTTCAAGGTGCGGGACGATCTACAAATTCGATTAGCTGAGTCTTTTGAAACCGCACTAAACCTCACTGACGGTATTGCACGTGTTGCTTATATGGACGGCGACCAAGATGACATGGTCTTCTCTTCGCGGTTCGCATGCCCAGAGTGTGGACACAGCATTCAAGAACTAGAACCTCGTTTATTTTCGTTTAACAACCCACATGGCGCTTGCCCTAGCTGTGATGGTTTAGGTGTAAAGCAATACTTCGACCCTAAAAAAGTGGTGCATGACGATTCTTTAACTTTATCAGAAGGCGCCATCAGAGGCTGGGACCGTCGGGCGCTGTATTATTTCCAACAACTCAAAGCCGTCGCGGAGCACTTTGGGTTTGATATGGATACACCGTTTAACCAACTCGACAAAAAACATCAGGATGCCATCCTAAAAGGATCGGGTAAAACCACAGTTCCTTTTAAATACCTGAATGACCGCGGTGACAGCATCGTAAAATCGCACCCTTTCGAAGGTGTACTCAATAACCTTGAGCGGCGATATAAAGAAACTGAATCAGAGATGGTACGCGATGACCTAGCCAAATATCTCAATATGCAGCCTTGTCCGTCATGCCATGGCACACGCTTACGACGTGATGCCCGCCATGTGTTTATCGAAGAGAAGACGCTACCTGATATCGTGATTATGCCTATCGGTGAAGGCATGGAGTACTTCGAAAATCTAAAACTCACTGGTAAACAAGGTGAAATCGCCGATAAGATCTTAAAAGAAATTAGGCTTCGTCTATCCTTCTTGGTCAATGTCGGCCTGGATTATCTATCCCTTGACCGTAAGGCTGATACCTTGTCTGGCGGTGAAGCTCAACGAATCCGGCTTGCCAGCCAAATTGGTGCAGGCCTCGTGGGTGTTATGTACATCCTTGACGAGCCCTCAATAGGCCTGCATCAACGCGACAACGAGCGACTACTTCAAACACTAGAGCATTTAAAAAGCTTAGGTAACACTGTCATTGTGGTAGAGCATGACGAAGACGCGATTAGACTCGCTGATTATGTCGTCGATATAGGACCAGGCGCAGGCGTTCATGGCGGTGAAGTCGTCGCGGCCGGCACCCCTAAAGAAGTCATGGAGAACCCAAACTCGTTAACGGGGCTCTATCTCAGCGGCAAAAAAGCGATACAGATCCCTAAAACACGTAACCCCATTGACCCAAACAAAAAGCTGGTTTTAACCGGTGCGAGTGGTAACAACTTAGACAATGTAACGCTTGAAATACCAGTGGGTGTGATGACTTGCGTGACGGGAGTCTCAGGTTCGGGTAAATCTACGCTTATTAACAATACACTCTACCCGCTAGCGGCTACCGCGCTTAATAACGCAACGACACTAGAAGCAGCACCTTATGAGAAAATAGAAGGTCTTGAACACTTCGATAAAGTTATCGACATTGATCAAAGTCCTATCGGCCGTACACCTCGTTCAAATCCGGCTACCTATACAGGCATATTCACACCGGTAAGAGAACTGTTAGCAGGGACTCAAGAAGCACGCTCACGCGGTTATAAACCCGGCCGTTTTAGCTTTAACGTTAAAGGCGGACGATGCGAAGCATGCCAAGGTGATGGCGTCATTAAAGTAGAGATGCATTTTTTGGCTGACATTTATGTGCCTTGTGATATTTGTAAAGGAAAACGCTACAACCGCGAAACCTTAGAAATCAAATACAAAGGTAAGAGTATTGATGAAATTCTTGGGCTGACTATCGAAGATGCTCGCATCTTCTTTGATGCTATACCCGCATTAGCAAGACGCCTACAAACGCTTATCGATGTTGGTCTTTCTTACATCAAGCTTGGACAAGCAGCAACCACACTTTCTGGAGGCGAAGCTCAACGCGTTAAATTAGCGAAAGAACTTTCCAAGCGTGATACAGGCAAGACTCTATACATCCTAGATGAACCTACAACTGGTCTACATTTTTATGATATAGAACAGCTACTCGGCGTACTTAACCGTCTTAGAGACCATGGCAATACGGTAGTCATTATCGAGCACAACTTGGATGTTATAAAAACAGCAGATTGGTTAATCGACTTAGGACCTGAAGGCGGCAGTAAAGGTGGCTATATTATCGCGCAAGGGACGCCTGAATCAGTTGCGGACTCTCCAGAGTCTCATACTGGACGCTTCTTAAAGCCTTTGCTTAAGCGATAGGGATACCCGATTAATTAGGTTGGTTAGATTTGTCACTTAACCAACCTAAAAAAATTAGACAACGCTAAACGACAGACGAAAAAAAACCCGGCGTACCGGGTTTTTTTATTGAAGAGCTTACTCTTCTGAAGCTGAAGCTGGTTTACGATCAACCAATTCAACGTAAGCCATAGGTGCATTATCACCAGGACGGCTACCGCATTTAAGAATGCGAATGTAACCACCAGGACGATTCGCATAACGCGGACCTAGCTCGTTAAACAGTTTACCAACTGCTTCTTTACTACGTGTACGGTCGAATGCCAGACGGCGATTAGCAACCGAATCTTCTTTTGCCAGTGTAATCAGTGGCTCAGCAACACGACGTAGTTCTTTAGCTTTTGGCAACGTAGTTCTGATTAATTCATGCTCAATCAGAGAGTTAGCCATGCTCTTGAACATCGCCTTGCGGTGTGAGCTGGTACGATTTAAATGGCGGCCAGATTTACGATGACGCATTGTAAATTCCTTACCAACTTGGTCTTATAAAAACCGCGTCTTATGACGCGATTTTATCGTCGTTCTTCAGGCTAGCCGGAGGCCAGTTCTCAAGACGCATACCTAAAGATAAACCTTTAGATGCAAGTACGTCTTTGATCTCTGTCAGCGACTTTTTGCCTAGATTTGGAGTCTTCAGTAGCTCAACTTCTGTACGCTGAATCAGATCACCAATATAGTAAATCTGCTCTGCTTTCAGACAGTTGGCGGAACGAACCGTCAATTCCAAATCATCGACAGGGCGCAACAGAATCGGATCTACTTCCGGCTCTGCTGGCTCATCTTTCGCCTGGTCAGCAGCATCTTCAAGATCAACAAATACAGACAGTTGATGTTGTAGGATAGTTGCTGCGCGACGGATGCACTCTTCAGGATCAATCGTACCGTTAGACTCGATATCTATAACAAGCTTATCTAAGTCAGTACGTTGTTCCACACGAGCACTTTCGACAACATAAGAAACACGGCGAACCGGGCTAAAAGTTGCGTCCAGCTGGAGGCGACCAATAGCGCGAGTTTCGTCCTCGTCACTGATACGACTATCAGCCGGTACGTAACCACGACCACGCGTTACCTTCAACTGCATATTAAGTGTCGCACCTGAATTCAGGTGAGCAATCACGTGATCTGGATTCGCAACTTCAACATCTTGATTAAGCTGGATATCACCGGCAGTAACTGCACCAGATCCCGACTTAGTCAGAGTTAACGTAGCTTCATCACCATTGTGCAGAGCGATAGCAACACCTTTAAGATTTAACAGGATTTCGATAACGTCTTCCTGCACACCTTCTAAAGTGCTGTATTCGTGCAATACACCGTCAATTTCAACTTCAGTGACGGCACAGCCAGGCATTGAAGATAAAAGAATACGACGCAGAGCGTTGCCCAACGTGTGACCAAAACCACGCTCTAGAGGTTCTAAAGTCACTTTTGCACGTGTGTTACTGATTTCCTGAACGTCAATATGACGAGGGCTCAGAAACTCGTTTACAGAACGCTGCATAGTTCCACCAATCAAGAGTTCATGAATTACTTAGAGTACAGCTCTACGATCAGCTGCTCATTGATGTCTGCTGACAACTCACTACGCTCAGGAATAGACTTAAAAGTACCTTCCATTTTGCTAGAGTCAACGGCAACCCACTCAATAGGAGCGCGCTGAGAAGCTAAATCCAACGCGTTTTTAACACGCAATTGGTTTTTCGCTTTTTCACGAACTGCGACCACATCACCCGCCTGAACTTGGTAAGAAGCGATATTCACAACTTGACCATTAACAGTAATCTGACGGTGGGATACGATCTGACGAGATTCAGCACGTGTAGAGCCAAATCCCATACGATATACCACGTTATCCAAACGCCCTTCTAGCAATTGCAACAAGTTCTCACCTGTTGAACCTGCTTGACGAGCAGCTTCTTTGTAGTAGTTGCGGAACTGACGTTCCAATACACCGTAAATACGACGTACTTTCTGTTTTTCTCGGAGCTGCAAACCGTAATCAGACAGACGACCACGACGAGCACCATGTACACCAGGAACAGTTTCAGCTTTACACTTACTGTCTAATGCACGGACACCGCTCTTCAGAAAGAGGTCTGTACCTTCACGGCGTGACAGCTTGCACTTCGGTCCAAGATATCTTGCCATTTTACCGACTCCAGTTTATACGCGACGTTTTTTGGGTGGACGACAGCCGTTATGTGGAATCGGCGTTACGTCTGTAATGTTACTGATCTTGTATCCACAACCGTTGAGTGCACGCACTGCTGACTCACGACCTGGACCAGGACCCTTAACAAAAACGTCAAGATTTTTTAAACCATATTCCAAAGCTGCCTGACCGGCACGTTCTGCAGCAACCTGAGCTGCGAACGGAGTGCTCTTACGAGAACCACGGAAGCCAGAGCCTCCAGAAGTTGCCCAAGAAAGAGCATTACCTTGGCGATCGGTAATGGTGATAATTGTATTGTTAAAAGAAGCGTGGATATGCGCAAAGCCATCCACTACCTGCTTTTTAACCTTTTTACGTGTGCGATTACCTGGCTTAGCCATATTGGAAATTCCTATCGCTTAACACTTATTTACGGATCGGCTTACGTGGACCTTTACGCGTACGCGCATTGGTCTTACTACGCTGCCCACGAACAGGCAAGTTGCGACGATGACGGATACCACGGAAACATCCGAGGTCCATTAGGCGCTTGATGCTCAATGTGAGCTCTCTACGCAGGTCACCTTCGACAGTAAACTTACCCACTTCACCACGAACTACATCTAGTTGCTCATCTGTTAAATCGCCTATCTTGGTAGATTCAGCGATGCCAGATGCAACACAGAGTTTCTTAGCAGTAGTGCGGCCAATCCCATAAATGTAAGTCAGAGAAATAACCGCATGCTTATTGTCAGGAATATTGACGCCAGCTATACGGGCCATTCAACTTACTCCATCTAATGTGTGCCTAAACACAAAAATTCTATTATATGTACATAGAAGGCGCGCAATTATACGCCCTGATTAAAATTAAATCAACTGCGTAAACGCACCTTCTATGCCCCAGTCAGGCGATTAACCCTGACGCTGCTTGTGGCGAGGTTCCACTTTGCAGATCACGCGAACGGTACCGTTACGACGTACGATTTTGCAATTACGGCAAATCTTTTTTACAGATGCACGTACTTTCATGATCCACTCCTAGGGTGCTCAGCGCAGTAAACCTGCGCCGCTACCTTTGAGATTAGATTTTTTCATCAGGGACTCGTATTGATGCGACATCAAATGTGACTGCACCTGAGCCATAAAGTCCATAACCACGACTACAACGATCAGCAAGGACGTACCACCAAAATAGAAGGGTACGTTCCAAGCTACCACAAGAAATTGTGGCATCAGCGATACAGCTGTTATGTATAAGGCACCAAACAAAGTTAAGCGACCTAATACAGTATCGATGTAACGGGCAGACTGCTCACCTGGGCGTATACCCGGAATAAAAGCACCTGACTTCTTGAGGTTATCGGCTACTTCACGCGGATTAAACATAATCGCGGTGTAGAAGTAACAGAAGAACACGATACAAACTGCAAACAGAATGATATACAAAGGCTGGCCTGGCCCTAAAGCCAAGGCGATGTCTTGTAACCATTCCATTCCTTCTGTTTGTCCAAACCACTGACCAACAGATGCAGGAAACAGTAAAATACTCGACGCAAATATAGGTGGTATTACACCAGCCATATTGACTTTAAGCGGTAGGTGACTAGTTTGCGCAGCAAACACTTGTCGCCCTTGCTGTCGTTTCGCGTAGTTTATGGTAATACGACGCTGACCGCGCTCCATAAACACAACAAAACCAACAGTAGCAACTGCTAAAACCGCAATCGCTAATAGCGCTAATATATTCAGGTCTCCCTGACGAGCAGCCTCAAATGACTGCCCTATAGCACTTGGCAAACCAGCAACAATACCAGCGAAAATCAGGATAGAAATACCATTACCGATACCACGTTCAGTAACTTGCTCACCTAACCACATCAAGAAAACCGCACCGGCTACCAGAGTAACAACAGCTACAAAGTAGAAGTTGAAACCGGCAGAGAAGGCAATCCCCTGATTAGCTAGACCCACAGCCATCCCGAAAGATTGAACTGTAGCAAGTACAACAGTGCCGTAGCGCGTGTACTGATTAATCTTACGGCGACCAGCCTCACCTTCTTTCTTCAACTGCTCCAAATGCGGGCTCACCACGGTCATCAACTGCATAATGATAGAGGCAGAGATGTAAGGCATGATACCCAGTGCAAGGATACTCATTCGCTCCAATGCACCACCTGAAAACATATTGAAGAGACTGAGAATAGTCCCCTGATTTTGATCGAACAAAGCAGCTAGACGGTCTGGGTTTATACCCGGCACTGGTATATGAGCACCGATACGATAAACAATAATCGCTAGTAGCACAAAACGGAGACGAGACCAAAGCTCACCTAAACCATTTTGCAGTCCTGCTGGTACTGATCCTTGCTTAGCCATTTACGCCTCGACTTTACCGCCAGCAGCTTCAATCGCAGCCAAAGCACCTTTAGTCACTTTAAGACCTTTGATGTTGACCGCTTTTTTCAGCTCACCTGACAGGATAACTTTTGCAGTTTTGATTTCATCAGAAATGATATCCGCTGCTTTTAGTGCTGCCAGATCGATTACTTCAGCATTAATGCTATTCAACTCGTTTAAACGAATTTCAGTAGCATAACGTGCTTTACGGGACGTGAAGCCAAATTTTGGCAGACGACGTTGAAGCGGCATCTGACCGCCTTCAAATCCCGGTTTAACAGAACCGCCAGAGCGGGACTTTTGACCCTTGTGACCACGACCGCCAGTCTTGCCTAAACCAGAACCGATACCACGACCAACGCGTTTCGGTGCTTGCTTAGAGCCAGCAGCTGGACTGAGAGTGTTCAGACGCATGTGATGAACTCCCCTTACTCGCCTACTACATTAACCATGTAGTGGACTTTATTGATCATACCGCGAACAGCTGGGGTATCTTCCAACTCAACAGTATGGCCTATACGGCGCAAACCTAGACCCTTTACGCAAAGCTTATGCTTTGGCAGAGTAGCGATTGGACTGCGAACTAAAGTTACTTTTAGAGTCTTAGCCATAATCGTCTACCCCAGGATCTCTTCTACAGTTTTGCCACGCTTAGCAGCAACGTCCTCAGGTGAGCGCATGTGCTGCAAACCTTTAACTGTTGCGCGAACAACGTTTACTGGGTTCGTAGAGCCGTAGCACTTAGCCAGTACGTTGTGTACACCTGCGATTTCAAGAACAGAACGCATCGCACCACCGGCGATTACACCTGTACCTTCAGAAGCAGGCTGCATATATACACGTGAAGCACCATGACGAGCAGTAACTGGGTACTGCAAAGTACCTCCATTTAGCTCAACACGGATCATATTACGGCGTGCTTGCTCCATAGCTTTTTGAATAGCTACAGGCACTTCACGCGCTTTACCACGGCCAAAGCCTACACGGCCATTTCCGTCACCAACAACAGTTAGCGCAGTAAAAGCAAAAATACGGCCGCCTTTAACAACTTTAGCGACACGATTTACTTGAACTAGCTTCTCTTGCAGTTCACCATCTTTTTGTTCGTGATTTGACATCATCGACCCCTTTAGAATTCTAGGCCGCCTTCACGGGCTGCATCAGCGAGTGCTTTAACTCGGCCATGGTATTTAAAACCAGAGCGGTCAAAAGCGACTTTTGTGATTCCTGCTTCTTTGCCACGTTCAGCGATCAGGACACCTACTTTTCCTGCTGCATCTACGTTACCTGTTGCGTCAGCGCGAAGCGCTTGTTCTACAGTAGATGCAGAAGCCAGAACCGTACCACCATCAGCAGAAATTAGCTGAGCGTAGATGTGACGAGGTGTGCGATTAACGCACAGACGCACTTCACCTAGTTCGCGCATTTTCAGGCGAGCACGGCGTGAGCGACGAATACGTGCTTGTTTCTTAGCGTTCATAACCCTGCCTTACTTCTTCTTAGCCTCTTTACGACGAACATATTCGTCAGCATAACGTACACCTTTACCTTTATAAGGCTCTGGCGGACGGAACGCGCGAATCTCTGCTGCTACCTGACCAACACGCTGCTTATCAGCACCACGAATAACGACTGTGGTTTGGTTAGGAGTTTCAGCTGTTACGCCTTCAGGCAATGCATAGTCGATCGGATGTGAGAAACCTAGAGTCAGGTTCAAAACACTACCTTTAGCTGCTGCACGATAACCAACACCTTGCAACTGTAATGTTTTTTCAAAACCTTGGCTCACACCAAAGACCATGTTGTTAACCAATGAACGTGCTGTACCAGACATTGCACGTGCGATTTTAGAGCCATCACGAGCAGCAAAATTTACTTCGCTACCTTCTTGAGTGATCTCAACAGATGTATGAATATCCATTGATAGCTGGCCATTCTTGCCTTTAACAGAAACAAGATTGCCGTCTAACTTAACCTCAACACCTGCCGGTACAACTACGGGACTTTTCGCAATACGAGACATATAACCCCCTTAGAATACCGTACAGATGACTTCACCACCGATACCGGCAGCGCGTGCAGCTCGATCAGTCATCACGCCTTTAGATGTAGAAACAATTGCTACACCCAAACCAGCAGAAACCGAAGGAATATCGTTAGAGCCTTTGTAGATACGAAGACCTGGACGACTTACACGTTTAATCTGTTCAATAACCGGCTTACCTTCGAAATACTTCAGCGCAATCGTAAGTACTGGCTTAGCGTCACCTTCTACAGAAACATCTGCAATGTAACCTTCGCTTTTCAATACTTCAGCAACTGAAACTTTCATTTTGGAAGACGGCATAGATACAGCTGTTTTACCAGCCATGTGACCGTTACGAATACGAGTAAACATATCCGCAAGAGTATCTTGCATGCTCATGCTATTAAGCTTCCTATATGTGCAGCGTGGAGCGGTAGCATTAAAATGCCCAGACCCCCACGCTTACCGTTTAACAAACTGTATTACCAGCTTGCCTTCTTCAAACCTGGAACATCACCACGCATCGCAGCTTCACGCAGCTTGATACGGCTCAGACCGAACTTACGGTAAACCGCATGTGGACGACCTGTGATCTGACAACGACGTTGTTGACGAACCGGGTTTGCGTCACGCGGCAATTTTTGCAGCGCAACTTGTGCGTCCCAGCGATCTTCATCAGAAGTCGCAGGGTTCTTAATTTTTGCTTTAAGCTCAGCGCGTTTTGCAGCGAACTTAGCAACCAATTTAGCACGCTTATCTTCACGCGCTTTCATTGAAGTTTTAGCCATTATCCAACCCCTGTCTTATTTCTTGAACGGGAAACCCAGGGCAGCCAGCAAGGCACGACCCTCGTCGTTTGTTTGAGCGGTAGTCGTGACAGTAATATCAAGACCACGCAACTTATCAACCTTATCGTATTCGATTTCAGGGAAGATAATCTGCTCTTTAACACCCATGCTGTAGTTACCACGACCGTCAAAAGACTTAGGATTCAAACCACGGAAGTCACGAATACGTGGGATAGAAACGTCAACTAAACGATCTAAGAATTCCCACATACGCTCACCGCGCAATGTTACTTTACAACCGATCGGCCAGCCTTCACGAACTTTAAAGCCAGCAATAGATTTGCGAGCCAAAGTAACAACAGGTTTTTGACCAGCGATAGCTGTTAAATCAGCTACTGCGTTTTCAAGTTGCTTTTTATCGCCTAACGCTTCACCAACACCCATATTTAGAGTGATTTTAGAAACACGAGGAACAGCCATAATGTTCGGGCTATTCAACTCTTCTTTAAGCTTTAGCTTAACTTCATTTGCGTATAACGCTTTTAATCTTGACATGGTATCCGCTCCTTATTTACCGACGACTTCGCCGTTAGATTTGAAGAAGCGAACTTTTGTGCCATCTTCAAGAATTTTGAAGCCAACACGATCACCCTTTCCGGTAGCAGGATTGAAGATCGCAATATTAGAAGTAGCAATACCCGCTTCCTTCTCAACGATACCACCCGGCTTACCTAACATTGGGTTAGGTTTGGTGTGCTTTTTCACCATATTGATGCCAGAGACAATCAAACGATCATCTTTTAGCACACGCAGAACAGTACCGCGCTTACCTTTATCTTTGCCTGCGATGACGATTACTTCGTCGTCACGTTTAATTTTACGCATGTTATACCTTTATCGCTTCCTACTACCTTCTCATGCTGAAAAACGCCAAACCCTTTCGGGAGTGGCGTTTTCGAAGACAAAATTCAATAAGAATAAGGTCTTACAGCACTTCAGGCGCCAGGGAAATGATTTTCATGAACTTCTCTGAGCGAAGTTCACGCGTTACTGGGCCAAAAATACGAGTACCCATTGGGGCATCGTTGGCATTCAATAATACCGCTGAGTTTGTATCAAAGCGGATTATAGAACCGTCTGGGCGACGTACACCTTTACGAGTACGTACAACAACAGCGTTTAAGACCTGACCTTTCTTAACGCGGCCGCGAGGAATTGCTTCCTTCACAGTCACCTTAATAATGTCGCCGATACAAGCGTAACGACGGTGGGAACCACCTAGGACCTTAATACACTGTACACGCTTAGCGCCGCTGTTATCAGCAACATCAAGCATAGATTCAGTTTGAATCATGGTCTACTCCAAAACTAATTAAGCTGCCCGTCAAACCATGACGGGCAAACCGTCAAATGGAGCGAAGGCGCGTATATTACACCTTCGCAGCACGTTCATCAATAGAAACTAATGCCCAAGTTTTACTCTTGGATACTGGACGTGTTTCTTGGACAGTTACCAAGTCACCAGTATTACACTCGTTTTTCTCATCATGAGCATGCAGCTTGGAGGAGCGCTTAATGAACTTTCCGTAAATCGGATGCTTCTCTTTACGCTCAACCAGAACCGTGATGGTTTTATCCATCTTGTCGCTAATTACACGACCAGTAACAGTTCGAGTACGTTTTTCAGCGCTCATTTTTCACCTACCTTGTTATTCAGTACAGTCTTAACGCGAGCGATGTCGCGGCGAACTTGGCTCAGTAGGTGAGTCTGCGCCAACTGACCAGTTGATTTCTGCATACGCAGATTGAACTGATCTTTCAGAAGACCCAACAACTCTTGTTGCAGTTCTTCAGATGACTTTTCACGCAGTTCAGTAGCTTTCATTACATCACCGTCCGTTTGACAATGGTTGTAGCGATCGGCAGCTTAGCAGCGGCTAGGTTAAACGCCTCAGTCGCCAGCTCTTCAGGCACACCGCCCATCTCAAATAACACACGACCCGGCTGGATCTGCGCTACCCAATACTCCACGTTACCTTTACCTTTACCCATACGCACTTCAAGCGGCTTATTGGTAATCGGCTTGTCTGGAAAAATACGAATCCAGATTTTACCACCACGCTTAACGTGACGAGTCATGGTACGACGTGCAGCTTCGATTTGACGAGCAGTAATACGGCCACGTCCAGTCGCTTTAAGGCCATACTCGCCAAAGCTAACTGCGCTACCGCGCTGCGCAAGACCGCGGTTACGGCCTTTCATCATTTTACGAAATTTCGTACGTTTAGGTTGTAACATTGACGTTTACCTCACTTAGAACCTTTCTTCTTAGGTGGGTTTTTCTTCTCAGCACGTACCTGTTCGATACCACCAAGAACTTCACCTTTGAAGATCCAGACTTTAACGCCAATCACACCATAAGTAGTGTGCGCTTCATAAGCAGCATAATCGATATCAGCACGCAGAGTGTGCAGAGGCACGCGGCCTTCACGATACCACTCAGAGCGCGCGATCTCAGCGCCACCCAAACGACCGCTTACCTGAATCTTGATACCTTTAGCACCAAGACGCATAGCGTTTTGTACCGCACGCTTCATAGCACGACGGAACATAACACGACGCTCTAACTGACTAGCTACGCTTTGAGCTACTAGCTGAGCATCTAATTCAGGCTTACGAACTTCTTCAATGTTGATATGAACAGGAACGCCCATCATTTCTGATACAGCATTACGCAGTTTTTCAACATCTTCACCTTTTTTACCGATCACAATACCTGGACGTGCAGTAAAAATGGTGATTTTAGCATTCTGTGCAGGACGCTCGATTTCGATGCGGCTTACAGAAGCACTTTTCAACTGACCTTCCAAGTAACTACGTACTTGCAAGTCATTTAACAATTTTGCAGCGTATTCAGACTTGTCCGCATACCACACAGAAGTGTGATCTTTAACGATACCCAGTCGAATACCGGTCGGATGTATTTTCTGACCCATAACGAACTCTCCTAGCCTCAGCCTTTGTCGGACACCTTAACGGTGATGTGGGAGTTGCGCTTCAGGATGCGGTCAGCGCGACCCTTCGCACGAGGCTTAATGCGTTTCATGGTCATAGCTTCATCTACGAAGATAGTTGACACACGTAACTCATCAACATCGGCACCGTCATTGTGTTCAGCGTTTGCAATTGCAGACTCAAGCACCTTCTTAACCAAATCAGCACCTTTTTTAGGGCTGAATGATAAGATCTCAAGGGCTTCACCTACCGACTTGCCGCGAATTTGATCAGCAACCAAGCGCGCCTTCTGAGCAGAAATGCGGGCGCCTATAAGTTTAGCAGCGACTTCCATCATTTATCCCCTTAGCGCTTCTTGGCTTTCTTATCCGCTGCGTGACCACGATAGGTACGCGTAGCAGAAAATTCGCCCAATTTGTGGCCAACCATGTCTTCAGTAATGAAAACTGGAACGTGCTGGCGGCCGTTATGAACTGCAATCGTCATCCCAACAAAATGCGGGAAGATTGTAGAACGACGTGACCAAGTTTTAATTGGCTTACGATCGCTCTTTTCAATTGCAGCTTCTACCTTCTTCAACAGGTGAAGGTCGATAAATGGACCTTTCTTCAGTGAACGTGGCACAGCTGTATCCTCAATCTAGTTACTTGGAACGGCGACGAACGATTAGTTTGTTCGTGCGCTTGTTCTTACGAGTTTTATAACCTTTAGTTGGAACACCCCATGGTGTAACAGGATGACGACCGCCCGAAGTACGACCTTCACCACCACCGTGTGGGTGATCAACTGGGTTCATAGCAACACCGCGAACGGTAGGACGAACACCTTTCCAACGTTTAGCACCGGCTTTACCGAGCTGACGTAGGCTATGTTCGCTGTTGCTTACTTCACCCAGTGTTGCGCGACAGTCAACCAAGACTTTACGCATCTCGCCAGAACGCAAACGCAATGTAGCGTACGCACCTTCACGAGCAACTAGCTGAGCTGAAGTACCAGCAGAACGAGCAATTTGCGCACCCTTGCCAGGCTTCAATTCGATACAGTGGATAACACTACCAACCGGTACATTACGGATTGGAAGCGTGTTACCAACTTTAATATCTGCATCAGCACCTGATACTAGTTTATCACCAGCAACAACACCTTTAGGCGCAATGATGTAAGTACGCTCACCATCAGCATATTTAAGCAATGCGATGTGAGCTGAACGGTTTGGATCATATTCCAAACGCTCTACAACTGCAGGAATTCCGTCTTTGTTACGACGGAAATCGACGAGTCGATAATGCTGCTTATGACCACCACCAATGTGACGCGTAGTAATGCGACCATTGTTGTTACGTCCACCAGTTTTGCTTTTCTTCTCAACTAGTGCAGCTAACGGCTTACCTTTGTGCAGTTCAGCACCAGAAACCTTAACGACATGACGACGGCCAGCAGAGGTTGGCTTTGTTTTAGTAACTGCCATGATTTAACCCCTCTTATTCGCCACCAAGGAAATCAATTTCAGAGCCTTCGCTAAGACGAACATACGCCTTACGAACGTCACTACGCTTGCCTAAGCCACGCGCAGTACGTTTGGTCTTACCTTTTGCGTTAAGAACGTTTACGCCATCAACTTTGACGTTAAACAATTCTTCAACCGCTGCCTTGATTTCTTGTTTGGTAGCATCTTTTGCCACACGGAAAACTACCTGCTGCGAACTGTCAGCGACGATAGTTGCTTTCTCAGAGATATGAGGACCTAAGAGAACTTTGTACAGACGTTCCTGGTTCATGCTAGCGCCTCCTCAATTTTCTTAAGAGCAGGGACTGTAACTACAACCTTGTCGAAACCAACAAGACTAACCGGGTCAACACCTGCAACATCACGCACATCGACGTGTGGCACGTTACGCGCCGCCAGGTACAGGTTAGCTTCTACGTCTTCTGTAACGATCAACACGTTAGACAAATCAAGCTCTTTCATCTTAGCGACAAACTGCTTAGTCTTCGGTGCTTCCATCGCGAACTGCTCAACAACAACTAAACGCTCTTGACGAACCAATTCAGAGAAGATGCAACGCATAGCTGCACGATACATTTTCTTGTTCACTTTCTGCGAGTGGTTACGCGGCTGAGCTGCGAATGTAACACCACCACTGCGCCAGATTGGCGAACTTACAGTACCAGCACGAGCACGACCCGTTCCTTTTTGACGGAATGGCTTAGCACCACCGCCAGCAACATCAGAACGTGACTTCTGTGCTTTAGTACCTTGACGAGCACCAGCCAAGTAAGCTGTAACTACTTGGTGTACAAGTGCTTCGTTGAAATCTTTACCAAAAGCTAGATCGGATACTTCGACCGACCCATTATTGGTTCCAGCGAGATTCAGATTCATTTCAAACCTCCTTGGCGCCAGCTTTAACAGCTGGTTTAACGATGACGTCACCGCCGGTTGCGCCTGGAACAGCACCTTTAATCAACAACAAGTTACGCTCTGCGTCTACACGCACAACTTCTAGAGTCTGAACAGTAACGCGTTCAGCACCCATATGACCTGCCATTTTTTTGCCTTTCCATACACGACCAGGAGTTTGACACTGACCGATAGAACCCGGAGCACGGTGAGATAGTGAGTTACCGTGAGTCGCGTCTTGCATAGAGAAATTCCAACGCTTGATACCGCCTTGGAAGCCTTTACCTTTAGACTGACCGCTAACATCCACTTTCTGACCTGCTTCGAAGCGCTCAACTGTTAGCAATGCGCCAACGTTGATTTCTTCATCACCCGACAGACGGAACTCCCATAAACCGCGACCTGCTTCAACATTTGCTTTCGCAAAGTGTCCAGCTTCTGGCTTGTTAAGACGGTTAGCCTTAACTGTACCAGTGGTCACTTGGATAGCTGCATAGCCATCCTGATCAGCAGTTTTAACCTGCGTCACACGGTTCGGATCCACCTCGATGACCGTGACTGGCACGGATACGCCATCTTCAGTGAAGATGCGAGTCATACCCGCTTTGCGTCCGATTAAACCTACAGACATTTCAATTACCTCTTGCCAGTTGTGTACGGGGCTGTTACCCACTACGGCTGCCCATTTCAGGGACATTCCACAATCAGCGCTTCATTATGTAAAAATGATATTGCGCGTTGCTTATTAGCCTAAGCTAATTTGCACTTCTACACCTGCAGCTAGATCCAGCTTCATCAATGCGTCAACTGTTTTTTCAGTTGGCTCAACGATGTCCAGAACACGCTTGTGCGTACGAATCTCGTACTGATCGCGCGCGTCTTTATTGACGTGCGGAGAGATCAGAACGGTGTAACGCTCTTTGCGAGTTGGAAGCGGGATCGGACCACGCACTTGAGCACCCGTACGCTTAGCAGTATCTACGATTTCCTGCGCGGACGAGTCGATCAAGCGATGATCAAACGCTTTCAGACGAATTCTGATTTTCTGGTTTTGCATTTTGATCACACTTTTTCAAAAGTTTGATTACGGCAATAGCCGACCTCCCCTCAGGATCAAGGGGACGCAAATTCTACTCATGCGCGTATTAACAGTCAAGCTAAAGCGGCTATTTTTTAACCACACACAAAAAAGCCCTCCATTGGAGGGCTTTTAAATATCTTTCACTCAATATTAAGCGAAGATTTTAGATACAACGCCTGCACCTACTGTACGACCGCCTTCACGGATCGCAAAGCGCAGACCTTCATCCATCGCGATTGGTGCAATCAGAGTAACAACCATTTTAACGTTGTCACCTGGCATTACCATT
>Ga0209503_10000060_pt1 | contig 73558 bp, 51 predicted proteins | sample SouAtlMetagenome_2_FD_187448 | JGI IMG/M metagenome (GOLD analysis project Ga0209503, IMG submission 187448) | Marine eukaryotic phytoplankton communities from Atlantic Ocean - South Atlantic ANT15 Metagenome (SPAdes) (version 2) | ecosystem: Environmental > Aquatic > Marine > Oceanic | place...
AACAAATTAAATAACAAACAACCAATGGAACCGGCAAGTAATATTATAAAATTTTTTATTCTTTTATAATATTTAAATACTTATTGTTTGTGTAATAACTTACAAGTCAGGATTTCATAATCTATTCTAAATAGTAGAAAATTGAAGTTTTTTATTATAGATAAGGTATTATCATTCCCAAACTCTATATCAACTACAACCAGATTCAAATAACAAGTCAAATAACATGGCTACTATGGCTTACGTAAAATCTCAAGAACAAAAGATTCCAGTGGATAGTGGAGCTTCTCACAGTAATATTAGTAAAAATTTGTCCTATGCTGTAAATCAAAACAAAAATAAACAAGACTGGGCCACGTGCGGTGAAGTTGAAGGCAAGTTTCAATATATTGTTGTTGCTGACTCTCATGGAAAGTGTAAAGGCAAAGGCGATATATTCATAAACAAGTTTAACACTATTAACTGGGGTGAATATCTTCAAAATCCAGATTGGACAACCAAGTTGGAGAGAGAGTGTGAAAATGTAAAAAATATTGGAAAGACTACATTTGCAGGAACAACATTTACTTGTGTTAAGATTTTCGATGACAGATTTGAGACTAGCTGGATTGGTGACTCAACCGCAAAAATTATAGCTTATGGAAAAGGCGATGAGCCGTCAAAATCATATATTATGTGGAAGACAAAGGACCATGATTCTAGAAATCAAGACGATATTACTGCTCTAGAAACGTATTACAAACTGGGAGGAGCAAATTCTCATTACAATTATACAAAGAAATTTGCTTGGGATATTCAAGCTATTAATCCCAACACAATTGGAAATATTAAATCTTTTAAGTTTGCGCTACTGCCCGACTCAAGTTCTCATCTTAAAGACTCCACAAACATGACCCGCTGTTTAGGACATGGGGGATTGTTTAGTAAAGCTCTAGGGTTTCAGACAGAAGTAATTCCAAGAATGAATGATGAAAAATATAAGGTTGTAGCTGCTACAGATGGATTTTGGCAGGTAATGAGTGAGCAAGATGAACAAACAATTAATGCTTCGCTAAAAAATGGCGCACAACATTTGGCTACTATAGCAAGAGAACGTTGGAATCAAAGTTGGGATCATTCACCTCCAGCCCCACATAAACCAGCAAAAGGAATTAAAATCCCTAAGTGGAACCACGATGATGTAGGTGTCGCTGTATGGCACAATTTCCAATTGTAAGTAATAGCTATTAGAAAATTGAATAAATTTTTTTTTATTATTTGATATACTATACAACAACATGACAATTCTTACCGATTCTCAAAAGCTTTTAGTGCTTAACTTGGTTATTGAAACTATTATTATACCTTCAAATAAATATTATAGAAATGCTATTACAAAAATTCAAAGATTTTGGAGAAAAAGATCAGGATACTATGGATATACACCTATGACGGAGTTTAAAATTAAAAATTATTCAGGTGAACAATATTTATCAGAGTTAGGATACGGTATAAGTCCACCGCGCTTAAAAAGGAGCATAAACTGTTGTAGGGGAGGTTGTTTATCTCATCAACAAAAAAAAAGATATAGTATTCTTATGAAAGCTCATAAATTATTCAAAAAAGATATTACTAAAATTTTAAAAAATTATGAGGACCCATTAATCTATAAAATTCCTCATCCACTTGATTGTGTATGTAATAACTATGAAAATTTATATACACTAGAAGAATTGTGGAGGCTTAAAAATTACGATCATTTTCAGTTAGAACTAACGCCAAAAACTAGATATAAATTATCAAGATTGAACCGGAATAAAATTTACTTAATTCTAGCACAAGACAAAATTAATTGGGTTACAAGAAATATTATGATTAACTTCTTGAAATCCAAAAATATAATTACTTAGTTTTAATATTTTCCAATATACATTCCAAATAAATATCACCTCTTAATGTTGTATCATATGTATGTGTATCATTAATTTTTAAAATACCTTCATTTCGTTTAATAATAACCTGTTTTTCTTTGATTATTTTTAATTCATGACTCATTATTTTTATTTTTTTACTTTTACAAATAGAAACTTCATGATATCCTTTCTCAAACAAGTCATTGATATTTATTTTGGACAAGAAGTATATATTATTTCTATCATCAATCCAACAATTTTTTGGAATTTCTGGTTCACATTGTACTATTAAATCTTTATCATGGAGAGAAAAATGTAGTTCGTGATGCCACAATGGAATATAATATTCTTTTTCTTCAAAACGTAATTTATAAATATTATCATTAAATAAATCATCAAGTTCAGGATTAAGTAAAATGATATTATCTCCTAGACATTTTCTCTGTAATATAGCCTTATATCTTTCTAGTAATTCTTTATCTATTAATGAAAAATCATTTAAAAACTTATATACTTGTATAGATCTTTCCTTAGACAATTTCTTAAAAATTTCAACAGACAATCTAGAGCAATCTTTAAAGATTCCGGTTATGGAAGTATCTACAAATAAATTATCCCAATTTTGTTCTGGAGAGAAATATTTTACAACAATCCTGATTAATTCAGTATATTCAATATTTTCATCCAAACTATCTGTATTTATTTTTTCATTATTATTTAACAAGTCAAAGGCATCTTTTGCTTCTTTAAATTTCTCTCCATTATCTTCCTTATATTTATCTGGATGATATTTGAGCGCCATTTTATAATATGCCTTCTTTCTCATATCGTATGTATGTTTTTCACATAAATTTAATATACTACAAGCTTTACTGTAATCCATGTATTTCTATACATAAATAAAAGATGAATCTTTCTAAGTGATAAATAGGTCTATAATTATTATTATAAAGTTTTAAAAAGTTATGTAATTTTGTAAAAACCTTATCTATATGTTGTTCTTTTAAATATCCCTCGTTAATTAATTTTTTTATTATATTGTATGTAAAATGGTGAACATCTAGATTAAATATAAAAATTTCATATAACTTGTCTCTTAGTTCTAGAAATTTTATGGTTTGATAATTAATTATATAATCAAATATATTATCAACTATTTTTTTGTCCAAATTATTCAAATTATATATTTTTGACTTCAAATTTTTAATGTTTTTAATTGAAGATAATTCGTGATTATTAAACTGAGACTTATTTGTAATTTTAATATATGAACTTTTAGTAGGTCTTTTTATAGGAACAACCATACATCTATTTAAAATATTATTAGGAATAAAACTTACACTTTCAGTTAAAATAATATAAACAAGATTTAAATTTTTATGTGTAAGAGTTTGCATATAGCTATAGAATATTTCTAATAATTCACTATGAATAGTATGAAAATTTTTACATAATAATATACCAGAACAATTTGGTCTACTAGACAAAACATCCAATATATGATAATATAAATCATTAAATACTAATTTAGCCTTACAGCCAAGTAAAGACATATCTATTTCAAAATGAATATCGCTAATTTTAAAAATAAAATCACTTTTGTTATCAAATCGAAAATTCATTTTACGTTCAAATCTTAAATCGGTAGGACTAAATTTTTTTATATAATTTAATGCTTGTGTATATTTTCCTGTTCCTGATGGTCCATATAAAATAAGATTATTTGTTTCTTTAATATTATTATTAACGCTATCTAATAAGGGTAATATTTCCTTATGTATGTTGAATTTATTACATTTTTGTATATAATCTTCAAATTTACTTGATTGATACTTCATTTATATAAAATATTAAAGTATATTTAATACTTAAAACCTTTTATATATTTTTATTTAATGGATAATAATTACGAAAAATTTAAACTATTAATAGAAGACAAAAAGGAAAAATATCCCAATGTCTGTAAATTATGGAAACATCATATAGATGAAAAGTTTAAAACATTTAAAATAACATTAGAACGAGCAATAACAGTATTGGAGACAATAGAAAGTAAAAGTGATAAAGATTTACCTATGGAAACTATTGCGTTTTTATATTTTTTATTTCAAGAAAATATACCATAATAGTTGTTATAATATTGATTTAAACATTTATCAATATTATATTTTATTATGAATTTAGCGATAAAAACAAATGAATTTGATCCACATAATATAATTATTTCAGAAAAAACAAAAAATAATGTTATGAGTGAAAGTGATTTTTACAGATTAATCTGGAGTAATGAATATTGTTCTACAAATGGTATATTTATTTATTTTAATTTACAAAAAGTTAGAATTGAACGATATTTTAATAAGATAAAATGTGTATTTGAAAATAATCACAATAATCAAAGCACCATTACTTATATAAAATCAATTGAGAGGTTAATATTAAATAAATTTAAGAATAATAATAACAAAGACATGTCTAGACGTATTTATGAGCAATTAGAAAATGGATTTATAAAACTATATCCACAAAATGAGAATGTAGTTTATAAAGAATATACGAATCTTAAATTTTTATTAAAAATATCAGGTATTTGGTCATCAAATGAAAATAACAGTTTTGGGTTAACATTTCGATTTTTTATTATTAACAATCAGTTTTGAGATATTCTAATATTACAAACATTTGAGAAATAGCAATACTTGATAATATTGCTGCTAATACAAATCCAGGAACTAATGCTGGGTTACTATATTTATCACCACTACCTAATACTATTTTTTGGACTTGTTTCCACCACACATAGGATTGACCCATTATCATAACAGCAGCCATTACATTAAAAGTGTTAAATACAGCAGGAATTCCATTCGAAGTATATAAATAATTTGCGTGTTTAGATGTAATGTAAATAAGAACAGCGCATTGGATTAATATTAATATAGCAGGTAGACATTTTGTTATAGCAAATAAAACGACCTTAAATAAATATTTAACTCCGTTTACAAAACCTTCACCAGACCTCATTGTTTTTAATCCAGATACAATAACAAGAAAGAAAGATAAAAATACTGCTAAAGAAACCAACCCATAACTTAAGGTTTCACTATATTCGTGTTTAATCAAACTACGTGAAATAAGTAACCACGCTAAACCAACTACACCAATAGAAGCAACAGCATATAAAAAGAACTGCATATTCAAAGAACCATAATCGCCTCTAGAACTACCTGATTTAGACTTTACAAGCACAGCTTTTGCTACTGGAATATCCTTTTCTGATGGAAGTGGTGGAACCGTTGGAGCAGCTTTTTTATATCCCGGTCCAGAAGCAGCTTCACCTCTGGGTCCTGCCGCTGGTGCGCTTGGTCCAGATGCAGCGTTACCTCCTTTCATCTTGCTTTTTAATTTTCTATTTTTTCTAAATTTCATTTTATTAGTCATAATGTTATATATATTTAGTTATTATTTTTTAATTCCTCTATTTTTCTCTCCAAATCATTTGACTGTAAAAGTAATAATGGAATAAGTTGTGAGTAATTTAAACTTTTAATTCCTTCACTATCAGTATCAACTAAATTGGGATATATTTTTTCTACTTCTTGAGCTATAAAACCAAAAGTAGTTTTGCTATTATTTTGAAAATTATATGATTTAGGAATTAATTTTTGTAATTTATCTAAATGTTCATTTTTATTTAATGCTATAATATTATTCTTAAATCTTATATCACTCGTTTGTTGTAGAGATTCACATTTGATAGCACCAGTTGTCTTAACATCTTTATCAGTAGATAATGTTCCGTATCCGTTACTTCCTCCCGTGTTTGTTTCAGACCATTGATATACTGGATTATTATTATTACCCCCAATAATATTTCCTCCTCCATTTCCGACTATAAATAAATCAGTTGTATTATTATTATTCCAAGTTTTAAAACCAGACATTTATATATTACGTCAATTTAAAAAAAATATAGTATTTTTTTATAGTAAGATGAATAATTCTTTTAATACACATAATAATCATGCTTTAATTCAAAGAGAACAAACTTATGTATTGGAAAAAAAGTTACTTTCTATACATTCAGAAGATAGAGATTATACGCAATTCCCAAATAGTAATAGTTTTTCTATAGATATTGGTGAAGCTATGACTAATGTTGAATCGGTTAGGTTAGTAAGTTATGCATTTCCTAATAATTGTTATAATATATCTACATCATATCAAAATACTAAATTAACCTTTCAGTACAGTCGTGATATAATTTTTGATACATCCATATTACCTTCGAAACCAACTACAAGTCCTGATGACCAAACTGGATTTTTCGCTGGAACATCTGATTTTCAATTAGGAGCATTTCAAAATGTATTGGATCAATTATTTCCAGGAACTATAAGAAGTTTATGTACCGATCCCGCCACAAATGTCTCGACTCTAGGTGGATCACCAACTATTCCTTATTTTACTAACGGTAATTTTGATACTGATTGGGGTCTAGGTAGAAGATCAATGGTTTATACTACTTCTAATACTGATTACAATCCAGCAAATCCAACAACAACTTCACCATTAGAGGTTAACTTTGGTGAAACAGGGTTACCAGATGATACAACTATTTTCTTTGAAATACATAATAAAGATTGGATTGAAATACCTTTTCCATTTATATCTTCTAGTCCTAATGCGCCGTGGCCTAATAATATACAACCTTGGGATAGTGTAAAACCAGTAGATGAAAGTTTGTGGACTGGGAGATTTAAAATAAGATTTGAAACTCCTGACTTAACTATAACCGTTCCAGAAGGAGCATATAGTCCTGGTAAATTAGCTGCCGCTATACAAAACAAAATGAATGAAATTTTATCATCATTAGCAAATTCTCCCGGTCATCAATATTTGGGATTTATAAATTCAAATGCGTTTCCAAATATGAATGATATAAATTTTTTAGGTAGAACTATTTTACCAAGTAGTATGGTGGCAAACCCAATATTTACCACACCATATACTAATCAAAATTCCCCTTTTTATAGTCCACCCAATACTTCTAGAAAATTTGATCCTATAGTAGTAACATATAATGCTTTAACTAATAATATGTTAATAGGTGTTAGTGAAGGAAGTTTAATTTTTAAAGCAGGTGAAGAAATACCTTACACCTTTGAAAAATGTAGTCCTAATAAATTAATGTGGAACCAATATACTAAATGGGGTCTACCAAACTATATGGGATTTAACAAAGCAACATATGATACATTCGATATAGATCTAGATAATATTCCATTACAAGCAGCAACAAATCCCCCACTGACTGATGTTTGTGGTAATCTAATTTCAAATCATTTTATTAGTAACTTAAATGGTTTAATTATATATTCAAATGCTGATACAAATTGGATTTCTGCTTCTGGTCCAGGAGCATTACCATTTTATAATCAATCAAATGCTCCACAAGGAAATCTTAATTTAGTTATAGCATATCCTAATAGAATAGTAAGTATTTTAAATTCTCCTAATAATGTTAATTTAATGGGAGAAGATTGTATTTATATGGAAATGGAAAAATTTAATAATATTAATGAGATTTATCCATTTTCTGAGAGAACAAATACTATGTATAATTGTGATTATGGTCATAAAAGTGATGCGGCTTTTGCGATTATTCCATTAACACAAACTCCATATGGAACAGAATTAGGGAACCGAAATTCTATAAATACAAATGTTTTTATGAGCGAACCTCCAATAAAAAATATTAATAGATTGGAATTCAAATTTAGATATCATGACGGACGATTAGTAGATTTTAAGAATTTACCATTTAGTTTTGTTTTAGAATTTAATATGTTACGTGAAGAACAAGCACGTAATAAAGTAATAAGAATTCCTCATTTATATTAAAGCTGTTCCAATACCCAAGATACAGTAATATCATCTATTGATTTACCTTTCATATTTATAAATTTTGGTTTTTTCATCTTATCTGTTTTATAAAACACATAAGGTCCATATTTACCCTTTCTAATGGATATATTTTCATTTATCTTTTTTAATAGTGAACTACTAGTTTGTTTACCTCCTTGTATAAAAGGAATAACATCTTCTAATGTAATTTCATCTTCCGATTTATCAGTTTTAATAGACATGTTTTTCCCATCTACTGTTACATATAATCCATATTTACCATTTTTTAGTATAACCTCTTTATTTTTATACCGCCCCAATACATTCTTTTTATAAGCGATTTGAACAATATCTTTCAACTTATATTCTCCTCTTTTTAATTTTTCAATATCAATATCTTTCTTTACAGATTTAAATTTAAGGTTATCTCCTTCTTTATACGCAATAACAGGCCCATACTTTCCTATCATATAAGTATGTTTACTATCTATTTTAATAGTTAATTTATCCTGTCCCTTAATTTCCTTTGATAATGTTTGAATTTGATTATTACATTCATCGCATAATGTATGCCATATTTTTTCTCCCTTTGAAATTTTATCTAAGTCATCTTCCATATTTTTTGTATAATCATAATTAAATAGATCATCAAAATGTTTTCCCAAAAACTCATAAACCATAATACCAGTGGGGGTTATTACTAATTTATTTTTTTCATTTCCAAATACTCTTTCACTTTCACTTTCTTCTAATTCTTCTCCTATTAATTTAAAATCTACACATTTTATTTTTTTTCCTTCTACATTCTGTTTTTTAACATAGTTTCTATCTTGTATCTTAGTAATTAAACTTGAAAATGTAGAAGGTCGCCCAATTCCCTTTTTCTCTAACATTTGAACTAGACGAGCTTCTGTATAATTTTTCTTCAAATCTTTTAATGTTACTTTACTAATTATTTCTTCGTATTCTACAATTAAATTTTTCTTAACTTTTAATAATTTATGATAAACACTATTAGTTTTTTCAAAACCCGCAACAGCTTTCCAACCAGGAAATACTACTTGCTCTTCACTATGTTTATATAAATAATCTTCTGGAGCACTAATTTTTGCTGTAATGGATAGGTATTTTGCCGGAGCCATACAACTTTCAACAGTATTCCTCCAAATTAAATAATATAACTTTGCTTCTTTCGCTGTAATTTTACCCTTTTCTACTAGTTTTTCAACATCAACATTTGTAGGTCTAATAGATTCGTGTGCCTCTTGAGCATTATTATTATCCTTTTTCTTTTTTGACTTCTTTTTCTTCTTTTTTTCTTCTAATTGTTTTCCAATAGTAATACCATTAATAAATGGACTAACAAAGTCTTCTCCGTATTTGCTAGTAATAAATTTAGTTGCCTTATCTGTAAACTCCTTACAATATTTTACACTATCTGTTCTCATATAAGTAATATGACCACCTTCATAAAGAGTTTGAGCTAATCGCATTGTAACTTTTGGACTGTATCCAAATTCGTTACTTGCTTTTTGTTGTAATGTAGAAGTAGTAAATGGTTTTGGAGCCATTTTTGTGGAATTTTTTGGCTTAGTTACATTATATTTATGTTCAAATTCGGCACTTTCTTCAAGAAACTCACCCATCTCATCTTCATTTGTATGATTATGATTCAATGTATAACTTTCTCCCATAAATTTTCCTTCTGTATTATAAACCTTTCGACCTGGAGATTTATTAATTTCTTGTTGCTGTTCATAAACCAATCGTAATGCGGGAGTCTGACATCTACCAGCACTAAGACTTGTTTCACTTTTCCTACTGATTTGTTTCCATAATATCGGACTAATAGTATAACCGACTAAAAGGTCCAATACTTGCCTAGCTAATTGGGCATTTACTGTATCCATATTTACAAGAGTGGGGTTTTTTATAGCATTTTGAATAGCGGGTTTTGTAATTTCGTGGAAAATAATCCTTTTTGTAGTAGATAAATTTAATCCAAACATTTTACAAATATGCCACGCGATTGCCTCGCCTTCTCTATCATCATCTGTAGCAAGTATAACTTCGTCTGCATTTTTAATATGTTTCCTTAACTGTGAAATATATTTGTTTTTACTTGGTATAGCACAAAATTTTACAGAGAAGTTATTATTATAGTCAATACTTTTTAATCCATTTTCTATTTGTCTTATATGTCCAAAACTAGCTACACACTTGTAACCATTTCCTGCATATTTTGCGATTTTATCGGTTTTTGCGGGCGATTCACAAATTAAAAGCTTCATGATATAAATTTAATAAAATAGCATCTTATTAAATCAATTTTAAACATTTAAATTAAGTTTTTTATACTGTGTCCATGTGAGCTTAGCTTTTCTATTAACAGGTTTTTTCTTTCTTTGTCTTTCTCGCCTTACTTCTTCCTTTTTATCTTTTTTTAATGCGCTATCAATATATAACTTCTTTAAAATTTGTCCAACTTTTACAGATGCTTCATGTTGGTCCATATCACCATCTTCGACAGCCTTAAGAGCATTTACAAATTGACCTAAAATTTGAATATCAAGTTCATCTTTTTTTAATTTATTAAACAAATTAAAATAATGTGTAAATAACCAGTTACATTGAGTATCAATCATTTTGTCTAATGTTTTTTTGTCTAAACGTGAATATTTTCTTTTAATATCCATCATAATAGATACTTGTTCCTTAATTTTAGAACTATGTTTAAGTTTTCTAATTTTCTCAGTATTGTTTGACGAATCGCTTTCTTTTAATAACTCGTTAAATTTTAGACGGGTTTCATCATCTATCTTAAAACTACTCATATATGTAATTAATTATTTTATATATTTATATATTTTTATTCGCTATATATATAATGAATAATCGTATTCGTTTAAAAATTAGAGATTTAGTTAGACGAGGAGGAAAAAGAACAGATAATCAATTAAAAATAGTACCTCCTAAGGTAGAAGCTACCAGTGCTACTGATAAATTACAAAGCAATATGGCTGAACAAGCAAAAGCAGATCAGGCTTTAGTAGATATGAATACTAAATTAGCAGGAGGAGGTGTGGTTGTTCCACAAATGCAACAAGCAGGTTCGAGTGGTAATGAGTCTATTAAACAACAAATGGGAAGTGCTTTACAAGGCAATGCTGATGGTAAATATGATACAGCAGTTATGGATCCTAATGCTGTAGCTAAATCAGGAAGTACTATAGGAGGAAGAAGACGCAGAAAAACAAAAAGACGAAGAAGAAGAAAGAAAAAAAGAAAAAGCAAAAAGAAAAGAAAATCACGAAGAAAATCTAGAAGAAAACGCAGAAAAACAAAAAGAAAAAGAAGAAGATAATTATATTAAAATATAAAAAATAAAAATAACATTATATTTTAATATGAAGTTCAAAGATATAGCATATGTTGTTTTAATTATTATAGCATTTGGAATATTACATTTAACAGGATTTATTATGGTAAGATTAAAAGATTTGGAAGATAATTGGCCGGTTCATAGATGTAATCCCATGACTATGCCTTTCGCAAGTTATTTAGGACACGATCCAATTGCTAATTTTACATATTGTGTAGGAAATATTCAAAAAGATCTAATGGGATTCTTCCTTGAACCATTACAATATATTCTTTCCATGGTAGGAAATCTTGGAGAATGGATTTTGTCTAGATTAAATTTATTAAGAGAATTTTTCAATATGTTTCGAAAATTTTTAAGTACAATGATAGGAGATGTTTACGGAATGTTTGTTAATGTATTAATTCAGGTTCAAAATTTAGTAATAAAATTAAAAGATACAGTTATGAAATTAGTAGGTATTTTAATGACTTTTATGTATCTTATACAGGGAGCAATGATGACTGGACAAAGTATTAACGCAGGACCTATTGGTTCTACTTTAAGAACAATCTGCTTTCATAAAGACACACTTGTTAACTTAAAAAACGGAACTACAAAAATGATGAAAGATATTAAATTGGGAACCATATTAGAAAACGGTGCCGAAGTTTATGGTGTATTAACATTAAAAGGTGATAATAATAACCCCTATTATAAAATATGGAGTAAAAAATTAAACAAATATATTTATGTTACTGGAGAACACAAAATATTTGATGATACAAAAGATAGAAATGATATAAAAGATAGAACAGATATTGAATCATTTATACCTGTTAAAGACGTAAATTATGCTATTAAAACAGATATTTGCGATGAAGAATTAAGTTGTTTAATAACTTCCACACATAAAATACCTATTGGGGAATATACATTCTGGGATTGGGAAGATTAATTTATTAGAATATTATCCACTTATATATTAATGGACACTATTCCCGAAACATTCACTTCTTATTTTAACAAAATATATTCGAAAAAAACATATTTAGATAAATATGGAGGTTCCGTTATTGGAACCGCTGTTAGTCTTCTTATTTTCTTTTGTATTTTTTCATATTTTTATGTTCAATCTAAAATGGACCCAATAAGACAGAATTGGGCAAATGAAAGATGTAAACCAGAAGTTATGCCTTTTGCTGGATTAATAAATGCTCCTAAGGGAACGTCTAAAATGACTTACACCGCTGAAAATTTTACAAAATGTACTGTAGGTATTTTAAGTGAAGTTGTTCAATACTTCACATCTCCCTTGTATTATTTAAGTGATATGGTAAGCAACTTTTATTTAATGCTTATGAAAGTTGTCCAGGCCTTTAGAAGTTTAGCTTTTTATTTAAGGATGAAAGTGATGAAGATAATTGAATATATGGTTGCGCGTATCTATAATGTTATGATACCTGTTCAACGTTTATTTATTAAACTAAAAGATACATTAAAAAAAACAGAAGGAATTATGGTAACAGGACTTTATACTGTTTTTAGCACTTATTTAGCACTTAAGGCGTTTATAGGCTCATTTTTACAGATATTAATTATTATATTAATAATTATAGTTGCGGTTATTATCGCATTATGGATATTACCCTTTACGTGGCCAGCAGCAGCAGCATTAACCGCATTCTTTTTGTTATTAGCTATACCTGTTGGAATTGTTGCCGGACATATGGGGCATATTTTAAATATTACAAGTAAAAGTGTTCCTAATAAACCTGGTTGTTTCGATAAAAATACACAAATTGCTACAAAAAATGGATTTCAAAATATATCTAATATAAAATCTGGAACAATATTGAAAAATGGAGATAGAGTAACAGCTTCCTTTAAAATAGTAAATAGTAATGATATGTATAACTTTAATAATATAATTATAAGTGGAACCCATAAGGTTTTACATGATATTAAAGGATGGGTTTTCATAAAAGATCATCCTGAAAGTATTAAAATAGAAAATTATTATGAACCTTATATCTATTGTCTTTCCACTGAAAGTAAACGAATAAATATTAACAATTATAAGTTTTTAGATTGGGATGATATTGAACCTGTAGATGTTATTAAATTAAAAAACTTAGATTATTTACAAACTTATTCACCATTAAGCGATATTCATAAATTTTTAGAATCTGGTATAGATGGTAATAGCTTAATTGAATTAGATGAAGGAAACGAAATAAAATTAAAAGATGTACAGGTTAATGATATATTACGTGGCGGTGAAAGAGTATTAGCTACAGTAGAAATAGACACTAAAAATATATCATACATTCGGAAATATTATTTTAATGGTTTTGAAATAATTGGAGCACCAAATCTTCATATCTGTGACGCTGATTTAGGAAATTTTAATACATTAGATAAATTTGGTAAAGTTATAGATAGGCCCCAAAAATTATATCATTTAATTACTAATAATGGATTCTTTATCATAAATGGAATTAGAGTAAGAGATTATAACTCTGCGATTGAAAATATTTTAGATATAAGAGATAAATTATACGCGCTCTCGTAATTTTTATCTATGAAATATGTATAATATGGAAATTAAAGTTTTCGGTTTTAAAGCAAGAGTTGAAGTTATTGTTATTTCAGTAGTAATAGGAATGTTATTATGTAGCCACTTACTTTGTGGATGTGCTACTCTTGAAGGTATGGAAGTAGCAGGTGCCGCTATTGGTTACAAAATGAATGATGGTGTTCATAATGATAAATACGACGCAAAAGTAAATATGGGCGAAGTTGCTGGCGGCGATAAATTAGCACCTGTTGTTCCTTTACCAGAAGGACAATTATTTATGTGGGCTAATAATGAATTTAGTGGAAACTGTTGCGATAACTCTAATGTTAGTGGAGGAGATGGTTGTGCGTGTATCACAAAAGAACAAGCTTGTTATTTAAACTCTCGTGGTGGAAACAGAAGTTCTGATAGTGAATTTTAAGTATAATATTAGTATTTAATCTAATAATATTATATATTATGAATAATTATAAAATCCAAAGTGGAGGTATTGCCGAAGCACGAAAAAATTGGTCTTTCTTTTCAAACGCTTTATGGGGAAAAGAATTTGAAAAATTTACTAAAGAATTACAAACTAAGTCTTCACTAGATAATGACAAAAGACTGTCTATTGTTTTAGAAAATAAAAAAATGTTAAACATATTAAAAAAATTTACAAAGGATTATGATGATGAAAAAAGAATAACTGAAATTTCTTATGATTATATAAACATTAATTATGCTACAACTAGTTCAGGATTATCTACTAGCATGCCGGTATCGATTGATGCTAAAACTCGCAAATATGAATATACAAGGGGAAATGTAGAGGATAAACTTACCATACAACAAAATCTTAAAACGGTATACGAGTTATTTAATGATATTATGCAACCAATACCAAGTGGGAGAGAAACATTAGGTAGATTAAATATATTATTACGTAAAATTTATCAGTACTTAAGTACACCGTTTGAAAGAAATAATGAGATATTAAGCATAGTAAAAGGTGATATGGAAATTAAATACGTAGAAAGTGGAACAGGAGATCTTCTTGAGCCTAGTATAGATGATTCTTTTGAAATATGGACACAGGATAATAAGTTTTTTTCAATTGGTGATGTTCTATTTTATGTTGTTAGTTATTTAGAATTTTATAAATTTTTCCCCAAATCTCGCAATAGTGAGCCTTTTTATGGAAAATCTCCATCTGGAGGAAAAATGAAAATACATTGGAAACAATTAAAGGATATAAATGGGTATGATAATTCAAAACCAGATGTTAAACGTTTTCAACTATTTATAAATTATTATAAAATAAAAAAAGCCCTGATGATAAAAGACAGAAAGGAGAAATTAAGGGTGGCGATGGAACTTGCACCAGATGACCAAAGTATTATACCACTAGGCGAAGAAATAAATAAAACTATAGAACAATTACCCATGTGGTTGATGAGTCTAAAAAATGTGTATTTTGCACCAAAATCCGAAATTGTAAAAAAAGCACTTACTCTATTCTTAAAGGGAAATTATGATACTCCATCACCAGCATTGGGACAACCTAACATAGGAGAAAAAGTAAACACGTCTACAAAAACAGATGACCAACCTAACATAGGAGAAAAAGTAAGCACGCCTACAAAAACAGATGACCCACCCACAATACAATGTTATGATGGTTATAATGAAAAAATACAAAAATTTTTTACACAAAATCCTAATTCTTGGATGCCTAAATTAAGAGACGGATCTTCAAAAAAACGAATTGTATGGCCTCAAAGAGGACCAGCACCAGATTGGAATCCTCCACTTGCCGGAGAACCATCAGAATATGCGATTTGTATCAATCCCGATGGAAGTATAACTCACGGAGGAAATCCCATCAATGGAAAAAAAACATATTCCTTCATCGTTACACGTAATGGTTTAATTTTTGGATTTAATAATGACCAAAGAAATAAAACATATTGTAGTGAAGAAATGTTGGAAAAAAGAAAAGAATATGGAGAAAAAATATCTGACAGCGTTAAAACCCAAAATATAGGGAAAGAGTGTGGTGCTGGCGTTATTATCTCTTGTTGTGTTTATCACGGAAAGTTAACCCAAATGTTAATAAATAAAGGATTTGTAAATCCAAGTTATGGAATAGTTAGTGCTGGAGAGTTAAAAATTGGAGCAAATGGTATAATTTCATCGATTAATAATCAAAGTGGTCATTTTATGCCCCCAAAAGAATCAAATGATAATGCTATTACAGCTATTAGTATACATTTAAATATTCCTATAACTATATCTGCAAATTATTGGGATACACAACGTGGTAGACTTGCGGGCTCTAATATAGAGATATCCCCGGCATTACCAGTATTACCAGCAGAAGCTAAAGGTGATGAACCCGATGGTAAAAGATCTGATGAAGCTGAATATAATTTTGCTAATTTTAATAATAATGTAATCAGTAAGGGTTTTCTGCATGTTGATATTGCCGATAATGGTGATTGTATGTTTGAAGCAATGCTCAAATTCTTACAGAAAAATCCAAACGTTTGGTCATCTACTGGTGATGAACAATCAATCAGAAATTCATTAAGTTTATTCTCCCAATATGATATTAGAAAACTAATAGTAAATTTTATTGTAGATAACTGGGATGATTATAAAATAGAAATACAATCAAGAGATGGATGCAATGGAGAAGAAAAAAACACCAATCCAACTGAAATTAAACAAGGGGAAAAATTTAATAATTGGTGTAAAACACCAGAAAATTATAAAAATATAATGTTAGTGAAGAAGGATGGTGATAATAATTGGCCTCAATGGTATGTTCCAGAAGCAAGATGGGGTTCTCAATCAGAAATGTTAGCTTTTGGACAATTAAAGAATATTGGTATAAACTTATGGACAAAAAACGGAGAAGATATAGATGGTCCATCAGTAATGGTTCAACCAACAGATAAACCATCCATAAATCTTTTATTTCATCCTGGTTCTGGAGGACGAGGAGGACATTATACATTATTAGTACCTATTCCAACTACAGCAGAAAGTAAAACTGCAGCTACTACTTCAGATGTAATATCTACACCTACACCTACACCTACACCTACACCTACACCTACACCTACTCCTAAACCAAAGTCTAATGATTTCTTTGATTCATACTTAATGTGGTTAGATACAAATGATATTCAATCTGTTGCGTGGAATTTACCAAAAGAAAGTTCAGGTTCTTCAAAAATACAGAACCCAGGTCAAGTTGTCTAAATTTTAATTTAATTATCATATAAACATTTAATTGAATATTTATATAATAATGGGTAATTTATGCATTCATGATGATAGTAAAGACCTACCTATAAAAAAATATTGTTATAAATGTGGAGATTATTTTAAAGTTGATAGTGGTGGTTATTCTCAGAGAAGATCTTGTAGATTCCATAATTTTAAGAATGGAAGTTGTGTTGATTGTAGAAGTGATAATTGTAAAGCACAAAAAGGATGTTATCACGTAAGAACTTATTCATTATTTTCCTTATGTGATTTATAAGGAATCTAATGCGTCTCTTCTATTTATCATCGGATACAACTGTTCATCTAAATTATATTTAAGTAATCCTCCAAATCCAGATGTTAAAAATACAAAACAGTGCCATAAACTATGATATTTTACATATATTTCATTATAAAATTGTTTTACTGCTATTGTGTACATTATAATAGCCGTAATACCACAACTTACTACTAAAAAAGTTAATATTTTAAATCTTATTAAATATCTCCATATTGTTCTCCATTTTAATATACTAACAATCAAACTACAAACACTCAAATACCAAGTTAATATTAAAGTATGATTTAAATCTTCCCATAAATAAACAATCAACACAATATTTTCTACCGCAAAACTGGTAATATAAAATTGTGGTTCCCTTACTCTTAAACTATATAAAACTGTTGTAAAAATTAAAGATGATGCGGCATAACTATCTAATAAAGCCCAATTACTATAATCATAGTCACTAGTAAATTTTGCATCGCCTAAACTATGATGAGAGTGATACAATAGTGAATACGTTACACAATATAAAAATTTTATTGCCATAAATATTGCTGCGGCATCTTTTCGTCTTTTCCAAGTCCATAAAAATACCCCTATAGGAAATAATGCTATTCCGTGTGTTGTTAATAACCAATAAGCCATTAATTTATTTTAAATGCGTATCTTTATTATGATTTTGTAATTGATAAAAATGTATTATAATTCATTTCACAATACTCGCAATAACGTATAGGAACAGATAATTTATAACCATCTAAGCAATCTATATTATCATCAATCCAATTATGGTCGCATTTATAACACATATATTTATTGAATTTTCCCATCTTTTCCTTTTCTTCTTTTAATGCTATTTCTAAACGAGCAATCTTATTTGAAGTTTTTCGTTTATATTCCAATATTCCATCAAATGTGTTTAATAAAATACACGAGCCATTCTCTTCTATTTCCATTAAAAAAATATTTATAAATGACTTTAAGTTATTTATAAATATGTTACTATATGAAATTTATTATTTTATTGTTTAGCATATTATGTATTGTAAGTGGATATTCAACGAATAAACCACGTGTGTGGGAAAGAATTCCTCAATATTTTGTAAGTAATCGTGTTGTAGGATTTTTAAATGAAAATAGGATTACAAATTGTTTTGAATATGTTGAAACAGAAACAAATTTATTATTGAAATGTTGGAGGGACAATAAATTAACGGATGTTTCTATTGAAATAAATCCAAGTAAAAAAGAACAACAATTAACATTTATGGGTCTTAGTGTAAGTATTTAATACCATTTATACACTCTTACGTTACCTGCATCATTAACGGGCGCTCCAATAGCAACTATTGTACCATCACTACTTAAGGATACTGACCGTCCTGAATTATCACCACCATCTTCTCCATCTATATCAACACCTTTTTGAGTCCAAGTTCCACTAATGTTTTCATACACTTTTACGTGACCTGAATTAACTCCATTTTCTCCATTATAGGGCGCTCCAATAGCAACAATTGAACCATCACTATTTAATGATACTGACCGTCCTGAATTATCACCAGTTGCTTCTCCATCTATATCAGTACCTAATTGAGTCCATCCAGTAAACATCTCACCACTAGTGTATTGATACACTCTTACGTGACCTCTATTGTCACTAGTATTAGTATTTCCAGCATCATTTTTATTTGCTCCAATAGCAACTATTGAACCATCATTACTTAAGGCTACTGCAATGCCGGACTCATCATCAGCTGCTTCTCCATCAATATCGGAACCTTTTTGATTCCAGGTAGTACCATTCCATTCCCACACTTTTACATGACCTCTATTGTCACTAGTATTAGCATTTCCAGCATCATTTTTATTTGCTCCAATAGCAACTATTGAACCATCATTACTTAAGGCTACTGAATATCCGCTCCAATCACCCGCTGCTTCTCCATCAATATCACCTAATTGAGTCCATCCAAATGGAGCAACAGTTGTATTACTAGCATTTCTTTCATACACTCTTACGTGACCTGAATTACTTCCAAAAACACCAGTATGGTAGATTGCTCCGATAGCAAGTTTTGTACCATCATTACTTAAGGATACCGACCATCCTGAATAATCATAGCCGGCATCTCCATCAATATCAGCACCTAATTGAGTCCAATTTGGTGTGGTACTACTACTGTATTGATACACTCTTACGTGACCTGAATTATTTCCATTATCATCATTTTTATTTGCTCCAATAGCAACTATTGTACCATCACTACTTAAGGCTACTGATTGTCCTGAATAATCACCACCATCTTCTCCATCAATATCAGCACCTAATTGAGTCCAAGTTCCACTAATGTTTTCATACACTCTTACGTGACCTGAATCAGCTCCATTATCGTCATTGTAGACTGCTCCAATAGCAACAATTGAACCATCACTATTTAATGATACTGACCGTCCTGAATTATCACCAGTTGCTTCTCCATCTATATCGGAACCTAATTGATTCCACCCCGGGTCCACCCTAGTCCAGGCGAATTGTGGTGCGGACAAGTTCATAAGAAGATTTTCATCCGTGAACAAATTGGCTGCTACATTAATTGTGTAAGCATCATTTTCTGTTGTTGTTAATTTTGCCACATATTCATCTGTCTTTGTTAAATTAGTAGATGCAATAGATACAGAACCTCCCATTCCAGAATGTTGGGAGCAATAATAGTATAATGTGGTGGGAGTACTTCCAGTTATTTCAATTTCGGTGTATGAACCAACTACAGTTACTTCAGTTGTATACTCAGAACCCCCACCATGTGTACCATCTACTGTTATAGAAAACTTTATTAGATGTCCACTATTTGTAGAATCACTCTGATCGAAACGATATGTATTTCCAGATTCTAATACTAGTGAATCTTGTTGTATATCATTAATAAAATATTTATCACTACCACTTACACTTTGAACCGTTACTTTCAAAACCGTAATAAAATCAGATAAAGTTCCATCGGTGGTATTATTTAATGTTATATCACTAAGTTCAAAATCATTTGTTTTTTTACTAGATGTAAATGTTAAATCTATTTCTGTATCATATGAAAAAGAACCACTAGTTACCGTGTTAGATGTAATAGTCATCGTCGGGTGTGTAAGTAATTCATACACTCTTACGCAACCTGCATAAAAAGAGCTGCCCACGCCATGGAAACGAGCTCCAATAGCAACAATTGAACCATCACTACTTAAGGATACTGAATATCCTGACTTATCAGTAGCAGCTTCTCCATCAATATCGTCGCCTATTTTAGTCCAAGAATTATTACTATATTCATATATTCTTACGTGACCTGACTCACTTCCTCCATCATCATTACCTACTGCTCCGATAGCAAGTTTTGTACCATCATTACTTAAGGATACCGACCATCCTGAATAATCAAAGCTGGCTTCTCCATCTATATCACTACCTAATTGACTCCAAGAATTATTACTATAATCATATACTCTTACGTGGCCTGAATAAGTTCCATTACCATAATTATGCGTAGCTCCAATAGCAACAATTTCACCATCACTACTTAAGGATACTGAATATCCTGAATAATCACCATCTGCTTCTCCATCAATATCGGAACCTAATTGAGTCCATCCAAATGGAGCAACAGTTGTATTACTAGCATTTCTTTCATACACTCTTACGTGACCTGAATCAGTTCCAGGCACATCATTTTTATTTGCTCCAATAGCAACTATTGTACCATCACTACTTAAGGCTACTGAAACTCCTGACTCATCACCAGCTGCTTCTCCATCAATATCACTACCTAATTGTGTCCATCCAATTGGAGTAACAGTTGTATTACTAGCATTTCTTTCATACACTCTTACGTGACCTGAACTACTTCCATTACCAGCATTGTAGATTGCTCCAATAGCAACAATTGAACCAGCACTACTTAAGGATACTGAATATCCTGAATTATCAACAGTTCCTTCTCCATCAATATCAGCACCTAATTGAGTCCATCCAAATGGAGCAACAGTTGTATTACTAGCATTTCTTTCATACACTCTTACGTGGCCTGAATCAGTTCCATTACCATCATTTTCATTTGCTCCAATAGCAAGTATTGAACCATCATCACTTAAGGCTACTGAAACTCCTGACTCATCATCAGCTGCTTCTCCATCAATATCAGCACCTAATTGAACCCAGTACTTCGTGCCGCCCGTTGGATTAGCATTCCCATCATCAGCACCTTTAATTACATTTCCATTATCCCATTCATTTTGAGTTGGTATTTTGTTTTCATACACTCTTACGTGACCTGAATCACTTCCACCACCATTATTATCCGTAGCTCCAATAGCAACAATTGAACCATCATTACTTAAGGCTACTGAATGTCCGGAGTAATCATTGGTGCCTTCTCCAACAATATCGGCGCCCAATTTACTCCAAAGTGCAACTCTAGTCCAAGAGAATTGAGAGGCTGCTACGTTATTATTACCAGCTTCATCTTGGAACTTATTAACTGCTACATCAATTGTATAAGTTCCTGTTGTGGTTGTTGTTAATGTTGCCATATATTCATCTGTTTTTGTTAAAGGATTACCTGTAGATGCATCTGTATCCATGTCACCTCCCATTCCAGATTGTGTGGAAGAATAATAGTATAATGTGGAGGGAGTAGGAGACGGCTGTCCCTGTATTTCAATTTCGGTGTATGAACCACTCTGACCCGCAGTTCCTTGCTGCGTCGTTCCAACCGTATACGCAGAGCCACTATTATGTGTACCATCTGATGTTGTAGAAAACTTTATTAGATGTCCACTATTTGTAGAATCACTCTGATCGAAACGATATGTATTTCCAGATTCTAATACTAGTGAATCTTGTTGTATATCATTAATAAAATATTTATCACTACCACTTACACTTTGAACCGTTACTTTCAAAACCGTAATAAAATCAGATAAAGTTCCACCACTTTCTGTTATATCATTTATTTCAAAATTGTTTGTTGGTTCACTAGACGTAAATTCTAAATTTATTGATGTATCAGTTGAAGTTCCACTAGCTCCAACTGAAGAAGTAATCGTCATAGTTGGAGCAGTAGTATCAACAACAAAATCAGAAACGCTCATGGAGGCGGAGTTTTCCGCGTCGTCAACCACTATTATACTTATATTACTGTATGTTCCATCTGCTAACGCACTATAGTTGGACAAAGTGAAAATTGTGAGTGAATTAGCACTAATAGTTGTTGGTGAAATAGTAAAATCATCATCTCCATTGTTATAGGTTGCTGAAATGGTTCCTGCTTCATCAGATTGAATCTCGAACTGGAGTGGTGTCTGGATGTTTGTTGGTGATGAAAATTTCCACATAAAATTCGATAAGTTTGGCGGATCTGTATCAAGAACTTGTGTAGAATTATTCGATGCGTCAGTAGAAGCTACATTATTTAAAGCATTACCATACATATCTTTTATATCTCCATTTGCTAGTGTATATTCTAAAGAAGTAGTAATGTTTTGATAAATAGTAGAAGCTAGATCAAGTATAAGCACTTTAGGATTAGTCTGGGAAAGAGCAGCATCGTCTATCGTTATTGATGTACCGTTCGAGCTTATATCAAATCCGAGACTTAAATCGTCGCCGATCCCCCCAGAATCTATATCAGAATCGAAAGTAATTTCAACTTGGTTTCCAGCACTTAATACTTCAATATTAGGTGTAACGGTAGAATCAATAGCAGGTCTGGTGGTATCTATAGTTATGTCGCCTCCCACTGGTATACCCTGTCCGGTACCAGGACCAATATTACTACTATCTAATTCTAATTCATTTCCAGCATCATCTTCTAATGTAAATTCAAAAGTCAAATCACCATTTGCGTTTGTTGTACCCGTATTAGGAATACTGTATAGCATTTCTACATAATAGGTTCCGCTACCTGATGGAATTTCTTGAATCGGTGTCGTTACTCCATCACCTGATGGAATGCTCATTGTATTACCATCTATTTTTACTGTAGCGCTATTGGATTTCAGAGAAAGACCATTTTGTTCGGTTACAGATAGCAAACACTTAATTTTATTATTAGGTCCCAAAGTAATGGCACTATTTATTTGGGCCCAACTCTCCTCTACTCCCTCTTCTACTTCTGCTGTTTCGTCGAGATACCACCATTCTGCTAGTGAGCCTGAGGTAATGGCGGGAGCGGTGGTATCTAATGTAATATCTGAAGTTTCTGTATTTGCGAGACCGTCGTTTGTTCCATCAGTAAGTGTAAATTCTAATGAAAGAAGACCATTATTAGTATTGCCTGAGGGAATCATGACTGATATATAATAACCATTTGTTAAACCAGACTCTGAACCAAATGATAAATTTGAACCTGACACAACTGTACTAGTCGCCGCGCGAAGCGTGCCAGAGAGAAGTAGAACTGCTGTATCATCGGTTGCTGTAAATGTATATTTAATATAGTGGCCCGCTGGAATTAGGGGTGGATTGTTACCATCAACAATCGTCCAATTTGAACCATCACCTCCGGTATACCAATCTCCAGAAGTATATGATGGAGGGTTATTATCTGGTGGTGAGACTTCTGAGTTATTTGTTATTTCATCACTGCTGTCACCATTAGCCACTGTTGTTGTAGTGAAAGGGCCTAATAAATTTCCTGCGGCGTCTCTTAAATTACTATTTCCTCCTGGCTGGATATACGTAACTTCCACACCAGTTGTTGAGTTGCTCTCACCCGGGTCATAGATACTAGCACTCTGCATAGTAATTACTATCTTACTTGAATCGGCAGGATCAAAAGCTATTGGGACCGTAGTACTTAAACTTCCTGAACCTGCGCCATAAAGACTTACACTAAATCCAGTTATTGTGGTAACACTACCTCCAAGTTCAAGTTCTTCATCAAATTCTAGTGTAATTTTATCACCAGTTGCTGGAACACTTCCTTGTGAGAAAAGAATTGCATCAAGAAATTCATACACTCTTACGTGACCTGAATTACTTCCACCACCATCATTCATGCGTGCTCCAATAGCAACAATTGTACCATCACTACTTAAGGCTACTGATTGTCCCGATTGATCACCAGCTGCTTCTCCATCTATATCAACACCTTTTTGAGTCCAAGAACCACTACTGTATTCATATACTCTTACGTGACCTGAATTACTGTAGATTGCTCCAATAGCAAGTTTTGTACCATCACTACTTAAGGATACTGAATGTCCTGAATAATCATTTTCCCCTCCATCAATATCTGAACCTAATTGACTCCAAGAACTATTACTGTATTGATACACTCTTACGTGACCTGAATTACTTCCACCACCATCATTATAGGGTGCTCCAATAGCAACTATTGTACCATCACTACTTAAGGCTACTGACCATCCTGAATAATCATTAGCAGCTTCTCCATCAATATCAGCACCTAATTGACTCCAAGAACCACCACTATATTCATACACTCTTACGTGACCTGAATCAGTTCCACCACCATCATTTTTAATTGCTCCAATAGCAACAATTGTACCATCACTACTTAAGGATACTGACCATGCTGAATAATCATTAGTAGCTTCTCCATCAATATCAGCACCTAATTGACTCCAAGAACCACCACTATATTCATACACTCTTACGTGACCTGAATCAGCTCCATTATCGTCATTGTAGACTGCTCCAATAGCAAGTTTTGTACCATCATCACTTAAGGCTACTGACCATCCTAAATAATCACCAGATGCTTCTCCATTAATATCAGTACCTAATTGAACCCAAGAACCACTACTGTTTTCATACACTCTTACGTGACCTGAATTACTTCCATTACCATTATTCACGCGTGCGCCAATAGCAACTATTGAACCATCATTACTTAATGATACTGAACATCCTGCTTGATCGACACTTGCTTCTCCATCAATATCGGCACCTAATTGACCCCAAGAACCACTACTGTATTCATACACTCTTACGTGGCCTGAATCAGTTCCATTACCATCATTTAGGTTTGCTCCAATAGCAAGTTTTGTACCATCACTACTTAAGGCTACTGAATATCCGCTCCAATCACCCGCTGCTTCTCCATCAATATCAGAACCTAATGGTGTCCATCCAAATGTGTTATTTGCTATTGTAATTGTAGTATGACCGAAATAAGCTAATAAATTTCCTGCCGCATCTCTTAATCTATAAGCTCCGGTTGCTGTTGATGTGTATTCAACGGTTACAGGCGAGTCGTCTGTATAAATTGTGGGACCACTGATAATAATTTTTTTTGGATTGGTCGTGTCTTTAGCTATTGATTGGTTTGAAGAGCCACCGGAACCGGATCCGGACACATTAACTGCAAAACCACTATTTGAGAAATTCAAGTCGCCAAAAGCTACACCAGTTCCAAGGAATAGTTCTTCAGTAAATTCTATTATAACCTGATCTCCAGTAACAGGAACCAGTCCCGTTGTCAGAGGGGCGGGTACTGTGTTATCATAAGTCCAATTGAATTGTGTAGCAGCTGTGTTGTCGTTTCCATCAGCATCTGTAAATGTTGATGCCGCAACATCTATTGTGCAAGCTAAACCACTTTGAGATCCAGCAGTTGGTGTAAAGGTTGCGGTGTAACTTGTTCCGGAACCAGCAAAGTTAGTTATTGAACCATTAGTAATTGTAATATCTCCTTCTTCGAAATCGGTTGTGGATTCACTGGATGTAAATGTCAAGACAATAGGTGAATCGTTTGTAGTAGAGCCATTTGCTATTGCTGTTCCACTACTATTAGCAGCTGTAATTGTCATAGTTGGAATAGTAGTAATAAATTCATACACTCTTACGTGACCTGAATTCGTTCCACCACCATCATTCAAGCGTGCTCCAATAGCAACAATTGTACCATCATCACTTAAGGATACTGAATATCCTGATTCATCACCAGTTGCTTCTCCATCTATATCAACACCTTTTTGAGTCCACGACCCATTACTAAATTCATACACTCTTACGCGACCTGAATCACTTCCACTGAAACTTTCAACTGCTCCAATAGCAACTATTGAACCATCACTACTTAAGGATACAGACATTCCTGAACCATCATAGTTGGCTTCTCCGTCTATATCGTTACCTATTTGAGTCCACGACCCATTACTAAATTCATACACTCTTACGTGACCTGAACTAGTTCCACCACCATCATTAAAGGGTGTTCCAATAGCAAGTTTTGTACCATCACTACTTAAGGATACTGAATGTCCTGACTCATCATCAGCAGCTTCTCCATCAATATCAGCACCTAATTGAGTCCATCCAAATGGAGCAACAGTTGTATTACTAGCATTTCTTTCATACACTCTTACGTGACCTGAAATATTTCCACCACCATCATTACCGATTGCTCCAATAGCAACAATTGAACCATCATTACTTAAGGATACTGACCGTCCTGAATAATCACCAGTTGCTTCTCCATCAATATCAGAACCTATTTGACTCCACGACCCACCACTATATTCATACACTCTTACGTGACCTGAAGTAGTTCCATTACCATCATTATCGAATGCTCCAATAGCAACAATTGAACCATCACTACTTAAGGATACTGACCATCCTGAATAATCACCAGTTGCTTCTCCATCAATATCAGAACCTAATTGACTCCAAGAATTATTACTGTATTGATACACTCTTACATGACCTGAATTACTTCCATTATCATCATTGTAGATTGCTCCAATAGCAACAATTGTACCATCACTACTTAAGGCTACTGAATGTCCTGATTCATCATCAGCTGCTTCTCCATCAATATCATTACCTTTTTGAGTCCAAGTTCCACCAATGTTTTCATACACTCTTACGTGACCTGAATCAGTTCCATTAACACCATCATTATAGGTTGCTCCAATAGCAACAATTGTACCATCACTACTTAAGGATACTAACCGTCCTAAATCCCACGCTGCTTCTCCATCAATATCAGAACCTATTGGACTCCAACCTGATGAAGCAACAACCAAATCAGAAACGCTCATGGAGGCGGAGTTTCCCGCGTCATCAGCCACTATTATACTTATATTACTGTATGTGCCAACTGCTAACGTACTACCAGTTGAGTCGGACAAAGTGAAAGTTGTTAGTGAATCAGCACTAATAGTTGATGATGAAATAGTAAAATCATCATTACCATTACCATTGTTATAGGTTGCTGAAATGGTTCCTGCTTCATCAGATTGAATGTCGAACGCTGGAGTGGTGTCGAGGTTGGGGAATGATGAAAATTTCCAACTAAAATTCGATAAGGTTGGAGGTGTAGTATCTGGAGGCATAGCATTCGTTGATTTTGATGTTCCATTATCTGAAGGTACCCATGCGGTATATTGAGAGGTATTGTCAGACGATTCGTTTTTGCTTCTAACGCGAATATAATATGTCGTAGATGCGTCAAGTCCATAAAAGATATGTTGCGAGGCGGTTATAGATACAGTATTAGCACTATTGAATTGACTTGAAGTATCATATTGAATTTCATAGTCAACGTCTCCATCATCATCGGCGGGTTTAGTCCAACTTACATTTAATTCGTTATAAGCTAAACTATTATCATCATTACTATTTTCTACAGTTATAGAAGCAATTTTCTCTGGAAAAGTTGTAACCGGTCCGACAACTTGTGTCGCTGGTCCAAATGTATATGGTCCACCAGGAGAACTAGTTGTACTATAACTGGGGCGGAAATAATAAGTTTCATTTGGATTAAGAAGGCTATTCTCTCCTTCGAATGTGTATGATACAGTTGTTTCACCTACATTGAAACCAGATAATCCCTCAACCTCTGTTTGACCCGATAGCTGATCAAAGTTTTGGCCAGTATCCCATTCTATTTTATATTGTGTAGCATTATCTGGTTTATCCCATGAAATTACAACCTTTGGATAACCATCATTACCGCTAATATTAGAAGAAAGGGAAACATTACTTAATTCACCTGCTGGTCCATTTTGTGAACTAAGTGTTGTTGTTGATGGAACTGAAGTTTCATATGTTGTTACTTTTACTCTAAAAGTATAAGCTGTATTATATGATAATCCAGAAACAGTAGCTCCAGTTGTACTAGCAGTATCCGCATTGTTTTCGTTCAAGGTGTCTGCGTTCGTCCAATGGATACCCCCATCAGTCGATTGTTCGACATCATATGTAATACCATTGGTTGAACCAGATATGGTCCAAGTTAATGGAATTTTAAAACTTGGATTTGTACCAGCTTCATCTGTTGTATCATTAATACTTCCAACACTTAAACTTAAACTTTGAACTACTGGTGGTTCTGGATTAGTATTTCCATTTCCTGTTGGTAGTGTTACTGTTTTAGCATCTTCATAATTATCCCCACTATATTCTTCTATTTCAAAACCCAACCAATTAGTAAGTATGTTTTGCGGATCTTCGGTTGGTTTAGCGTATGCTAATGTTATATTTCCCGCTGCTACTTCTGATGTTAAAAGAGTGTTATAATTATCATTTATACTTACAGTTAAAACGGAATTATCACCACTATCTAAAGCTGCTGAGTCGAGCGCCCAAGCAGGGAATTCATCATCAATCAGCGCTAGAGAGCTCGCAACCCCAGCACCTTGTAAATCTTGATTATGAGTTAGGACTAATTCTTTCACCCACGCACCTTGTCCTTGGTTTCCGTTTGCATCCCAACTAACTTTATATTCAATACTGGCTACACTAGGAGTTTTTTCATCACTGTCTTTCCCCCAGTCATCATCTTTTATTAAATTTTCAGGGTTCGTACTATTAGCAATAGGACTAACTACATTTCCTAGACTATCCATAACGTTGATGTAATAATATTGTGGATCAGGATTATTGTTTTGGTCGGTTATTGAGGCGTCATTTTCATCTAATTCTTCTCTATCTATAAGATGTATAGAAGGAGTGTTATTAGGATCAGCCAGATTATACTTTGTTAGTCCTGGACTATTACCCAGTTCATAAGGATATCTATTTGATGCGCTAGCACCCGTAACAGCAATAGGAACTTCTATTCTTAATACCTTTCCTGTTTGATTACTATTACTTCTTAAATCTACAGGTGTAAAGTCACCAGTAGCAGAGTTTATATTTCCAATTCTAGTTCTAGTTATATCTTCATTAATATTTCCATCAGCTGCACCACTATCTATAATTAAACCATGATGAATATTATGACCTGACTCATATTGATATTCATAATTATCATTATATTTTGCTGTAATATCAACATTTCCGTTTGTGCCTGCTCTCTGAAATGTAATATCAACATAATAATAAGCAGTATACTCGCTATATTCATTGAAATCTGGAGAATTACCGGCAAAATTTCCAGGAACTGATGGAGGATAATGAACTTTTAATTTTCCAACTGTTGCGGTTACTTCTTGAAGACTATTCGCTATATCTAAAGGGGTAGCACCGTCACTTATAACTGCGTGTCCGTCATCATTAAAAATACCACTAGTTTTATTAAGTTTATGAGTATAATAAATAACATAATCTACACCATGACGAGGAAAACGATCTAATCTTAATTTAATAACGTCTCTATCATTCGGCCTTTGATCTACAATTAAATGAGGATTTGCAACCCCATTAACTGTTATCTTTTTATTCGATGATTCTTTAAATTTAAAATCAAAATTTCCCAAGGTTGTATAAGAATTAGTAGAGGAAATATTAAAACTGCTAGCCACGGGATGGTCTGTAGTATCTGTAGTAGTAGTAGTACCATGACGTAATGTCCCATCATCAACAGTATTATAGGCAGTTAAATTTTCAATTAAAGGAGCGTTAGCATCACTGCTTTCATATAAATCTAATACAATATATCCATCTTTAGCATCACTAGGATCAATTCTTGCTTTAATTATAGGATTTTTAATATTATTTGTAAATGTAAAATCCTCTGCGATTTCTAAGAGTAATTTAAATTGATCTGTGGCTACAATATTACCAGTGCCCACTATTGGCTCTTTAAGTTCTGTTGTTGTTGCGCTACTAGTTTGAACTAATTTTCCACCAGCCGGGTTTACTTGAAGCACTATTTTTTTATTGTTTTGTTGTATATCAATACCAGAATCTAATGCAAAATTCTGGGTTGCCCCACTTGCCTCTGTTTCATAATATAAATTATCATCAGAAAAGGCGTAGTTTAATAAAGTAGAAACATCTTGACTGGCCAGGTCTATCTCGGCCATGGAGGTGTTGCCCGTGCCGTTAAAAACATAATTTCCGTTGACTTCTTTATATATTGTCAACTCACGTGTTGATGTAAAATTATATGTAATTTTATCACCCCTTTTACTAATAGAACCACTTTGTATTTCAAATACGAATTCGTCATTTGTTTCAATGAATCCGTCTCCATCCTCATCTCCAACAACTGGATTCTTAACTATACTAGAAGATTTTTTTGTAGAGTTTGATATTTCACTTGGTGTATCTTTTCTTTTAAGTTCTTGACCACCATCTACATGTTCGTAAAAATAATTATATTTTTTTATAAATCGAATTACTTCATGCATATCTTGTGGAACAGTGCATTTTAATTTACCGTTAACTTCTTCTACATGAGTTGGATTAAAAACAAAAACATTAGTAAAAACTGTATTTTGAATAGTATATGTAGCATGATAGGTATTATTACCATTTACAACCGGTTGATTTGATTCGTTTGTAAAAATTGGAATGGTTTCACTATTGTATGTACCGCTTGTAAATGGCTCACAAACAATAACGATTTGATCCTTAATAGGTGTATAGTTGTCAGCGTCGCCAACAATCTTAACACCTACATCAAAAGTAACTTCAAGTTTTAATGCCATTTTATAATATATTATAACAAAAATATTATAAAGTATAATTGTATTTATTAAAATTAATTTATTTGTAAATTAATACCCTGAAGTTCTGGAGGATTAAATCCAGTATTTTCAATTAAAATATTAACTATATTTGCATTTGGTTCAGGAACATCACCTGCTTTTAATATTTGAGGTCTAGTATTATTATCACATACTGGTGGCTTTAATAAAAAAAATTTATTATTTTTAAATCCACTTGGATAACCTTCTAAAGAGTCTGGCGTGATCGACTTAATTTCAGCATATGTATTTCTATATTTAGAATCTTGAGATGATATGATATTTGTATTTAATGCTCCAAAATAATCAGTTAAATGTCCATATCCACTACCTTCTCCATAAGCCAATTGAATATTATTTGATGTATAATTATTACTAATATCAATATTATTACTACTTATATCATAAGGCGCACAAAATTTTTTTAAAAATAATTGGCCTTGGATTTGCTGGTATAAATCAGTCCTGAAATCTTCAAAAGCAGCTAACATATCAATTTGAGATTTATGATTTCTATATTTAAAAAATATACCATCTTTATCAACACATGCTTCATTACCACCTATTGTAATTAAAGGTACCATACCACTATTTATATTATTTAAAGCATTCTGTCTTAAGTTACAAAAAAGAGTTTTACGTCTCTTTTTTATAGTGTAATCTTTAGCTGATAAATTTTTTTTATTAGGATTTTTGAAACAACTTGCCATGTTTATGTATATATTGTATAAATTAAAATATAACAATTTATTATATATGAATATGAATTTCGATTTGGATACAAGTAATTATAGTAAAGAAGATTATTATGAAATTTTCAATTTAGACAAAAGCTTATCTATAACTGAAAAATTAATTAATGAAAAGCATAAAACTTTACTAAATAATATTAAAAATGAAAATATGGATAAAGAACAAAAGGAAGAAATTTCTATATTTTTAACAGAATGTAAAAAAAATCTAATAGAAATAATTAAAAAGGATAGTAGTTATAAATTAATAGATAGTGATTTTATTACTGATATGAACCGCTCCATTACCTTTAATAATTCGCATCATGTGATAAAAAAGGATGGTAGTGATGAATATCATACGAATAAAATTAACCCCCTTCCAAAAAATACCATAAGTACATTATTAAATATTAATACAAAATTTCGAAAAAATTTTTATGGTACGAAAGCAACTGATTTTGTATTAGATTTACCAGAAGAATTTAAAAATGTTGTAAGTATTACAGTTGTTAGTGTTCAGGTTCCTAATTCTAATTATACATTTTGTAGTAGTTATGGAACAAATGAATTTACGGTGGAGCTTTTTGATTTATCAGCAAACAATACAGCCCCACAGCCAGGTGCTTTAAAAGAAACAAAAGTTATAAAAATCAAGGAGGGTATTTATACGGGTCCAATATTACAGGATTATCTCAATACAAATGTATTTAGCATAGGAGAATTAAAAAGAATAGGTTGTAAATATGATGGAATATCGCGAAAATTTAGATTTTTTAGAGATTTTAGACCTCCATCAGAAGGCGGAATGGAAGACGAGACAAAAATAAAAAGACATTTTAATTTAGATTTTAGATTAAACGAAAATAAAACTAGACCTATACAGCTGAATATGGGATGGATTTTAGGATATAGACAGCAATATTATAATTTGGATGAAGATTATATTGATGCTTCTGGTGTAAATTTTAAATTAGATCAGGGTTATAATCCAGAGGCAGTGTATGATAATTTAGGCTCAAGATATTTTATATTATGCATTGATGATTTTAATAAAAATTATAGTAATACATTAAGTTCTCCTTTTACAGAATCTGTATTTAATAATGAAACAGCTATAGCAAAGGTTCCAAATAACCCAAATAGTATAAATTTCGATGATATATTTTATCAGTCGCGAAGAAATTATTTTGGACCAGTAAATATAAAAAAATTAAAAATTCAACTTTTAGATGAATTAGGAAGGGTTGTTGATTTAAATAGAAATGATTTTTCTTTTAGTATACAAATCGAACAATTATATGACGTTCATTTAAATAAAATGTATAATTAATGTATATGTTTCGATACAGAAGAGCAAAAAAATGTAAAGCATGTGTAGTAAATAATACTAATTCTTGCGCTACTAATATTACAATAGCCCAACCTAGAAACGCTCCTCCAAAACCAAATAGAGAAAAAGCTATTAAGGTTTTAGATGAAAACGGAAATGAAGTTCCAACATTTGTTCCTAACCAAAATACGGTTCAAGATAGTTATTTTTTTTCAGATGGTTTCGGTAATCCAAATAGTAGTAATAGAAAATTAGCAACTTTATCTCAACCCACCAAAACCGAATTATCGCAAATAGTAAATGGAAATATTTTTAAACAAGGAAGTGCTTGGGCCAATGGTTATATTACAAAATCACAATCTAATTTGGAATCGAATGTTGGTTCTATGGGAAGAATAGCAAGACTAAAAGCAAATGCTATTAGTGGAGATAGAAAAATATGTAAACCTATTTTACTAGGTCAAACTAATTACATGCATTTAGCAAAATCAAGTTTAGTTAGTGGTTATTTTAGACCTAGTGTATGTATTAGTTCAAACAATCCATTTGTCTCTTTTTGCGATGGTGATAGTTTAGGTTCAATTAATGGTTGTCAGACTGATATTACTCTTCTCAATTTTACCTTGTTAGGATTCATTAATGTATTCGGCAATAATACATTTGTAATTATATGGAGAAGAAAAATAGGATTAAATGTTAATTCTGTACCTAGCTTTACAAGTCTAACTATTAGTGGAAAAAGAGATTCAAATAATCAGAATGAAAGCGTTACATTAAATTTATCACAAGCAGTGGGTGGTTTTCATTTGGGAACTGATTTACCAAATGAAAATACTATACGGGCGACCTGGGATTCGGGGACCGTTCCTGACGTTGCTATTGTAAAAGATATATTAAATAGTAATAGTAGTACTAAAAAAGTTTTTTTTCAATTTCATTAATAAACATATATAAATTTCTCTCCAATTTATATATGCCAAAAACTTTAAAAATAAATAAACATAAGAGGAAAAATAAAACACGAAGAAATAAACAAATCATAATTAGTTCAGACTTTGAAAGTGGTAATATAGTTAAAATTGATTCTACTACAAATAATAATGTTCATTTAGAAATACGTGGAGAGAAATATGAAAAAAAACAAACAAATAAATATAGAAATTGGTTTTATTTTAAAGCAAAAAATGTAAATCATAAAACTAAATTTACGATACACGATTTGAAGAATTTTGATGATGATTGGAAGGGTTATACAGTATGTTATTCATATGATAATAAAAGGTGGAAACGGCTTCCTACAAAAGTTGATTTAAAAAAACTTAAAATGACCTGGAAAATTAACCCAAAAAAAAGCACTATATGGTTTGCATATTATGTTCCATATCCATATAGTAAAAGTAAAAAATTATTAAGAAATATGAAGGTTATAGGTAAAAGTGTAAAAGGCAATCCTATTCATATGAAAAAATTAGGAACAGGAAAAACAAAAGTATGGTTGGTAAGTGGTCAACATCCCGGAGAAACTATTAATTCTTGGATCCTAGAAGGTTTTGTAAAAAGAATTATGGAGAGAAAAATGTTATTAAAAAAATATACATTTTTTATTATTCCAAATGCGAACCCAGATGGAAATATACAAGGAAATTGGTATACAACAAGTCAAGGATATAATATGAATAGAAACTGGTTTAATAATAAATCGAAGGAAATAAATGCTATTAAAAAGCAATTAAATAAACATGGATATGATTTAGTATTTGATTTACACGGAGATGAAGGATGTAAAAAGCATTTTCTTGTTTCTCGTTTAACAGATAAACATCCATTACACGATAAAATAAATAAAGCATTAAATAAAAAAAACAAGCATTTTCAATTAAAAAACTTTTATAATGAAAAATATATGAAATTAGTAAATAGTACATTAGATGATTTTACAGGAGGAATAACCGTAGAAGGAGCATTAAAACATCCTTTGCGTAATAATAAAACATTACAAGATGAACCATTAAGAATAGGATATGATATAGCGGAAGTATTAGCTGAAATTTGAATATAATAATTAATGTATTTACTTATTATATATGGGTGGTGGTATTTTACCAGTAGCAATTCATAAAGGAAAATTGTATTTTCTATTTAGTCGCGAATACATAAATAGCAAGGATGATGGTGGTTTATGGAGTGATTTTGGCGGTTCGAAAGATAATGATGAAACGTTTTTTCAAACTGCTCTAAGAGAAGGGTGCGAAGAATCAGATAAAATTATAGGGTCGAAAAAACATATTAAAAATTTAATGAAAAATAATTTACAAGAAATAACAATAAATGGCTATAGAACTTATGTTGTATTAATTGATTATAATAAAGACTTACCTAAGAAATTTCGTAATAAATTTTTATATATTAAAGAAAATAAACCTCACTTATTATGCAAAAAAGGATTATATGAAAAAGATATGATAAAATGGTATAGTTATGAAGATATCAAAAAAAATTTTAATAAATTTCGACCTTTTTATAAGAATATTGTTAGAACTATTTTAAAATTATTTTAAATATACATACTACTCAATACATCATTTCCTTCTTTACTTTTTTTAATTAATTTATCTACTACATCTTTTGTTACAGTAAAAGGAAATTCAACCTTCAATGTTTCTTCTTTATTAAATAATGAAGAACCTTCTTTCATTAGCCTATAAAGATTAAGCTTACTGTAAATAATTTCTAAACATCTCTTGAGATTTCTTACTCCTTTTTCTCCTTCTGTTAAATTATCACAAATATAACTAATGGTTTCATCTGGAATAATAATCTTTTCTTTTTCAAAATTAATATTTTTTTCTATTTTTGGAATAAGATATTTGTGTGAAATGACACATTTATCTTTTTTATCATAACCATCTGTTTTAATACGATACATTCTATCTTTTAAAATTGGATCTACTTGATTTTCATCATTATAACTAAAGATAAACATTGCCTTATTTAAGTTAAACTCAACGTCAGCAAAATATTTATCATGGTATTTATCATTTTGCGTTGTATCAGTTAAGTGAGTTAATATACCAGTAATTTCTTTTCCCTTTGGAGTTTTACTAATTTTATCTAACTCATCGAAATAGAATACAGGATTCATACACTTACTGTTAAGTAATATGTCTACGATTTTTCCCCAAGTGGAACCCTCATATGTGTATGAGTGTCCTTCTAAGAAACTACTATCAGTCGCACCTCCTAATGCTAAGAATGCGAACGGTCTTCCTAGAATTTTACTAACACCTTCCTTAATTAACGTTGTTTTACCAGTTCCAGGTGGACCTTTAATAGCAATAGCATTTCCAAGTGAGTTTGGATTTGCGATCCATTGTCCAACTAACTGTAAAATCTGCATTTTAGCATCATCTAATCCATAAACTGCTTCATCTAGAATTTTTTTAGCATTTTCCATAAAAGCTTCTGTTTTCTCTTGACCATCTATAATCGATATTGGTAAATTTTTATGAATACCAAATGGAATTCTCATAAAGTTATCCACATAAGTCTTAATTTTATAATATTCACCTGAACCTGGGTCCATATATTCTAATGTATTAATTTTACTAAGTGCGGTAGCCTTATATTCAACCGGAATATCTGCTTCAATCAATTTAATTTTATATGGTTTTTCAACACTTGTAAATTTATTAATATCACGTAGTTTATCTAAAATTTTCTTTTGATCTTCAATCTTAAGACCCTTGAAGAACTTGTAATCATTCATTACCTTTTCACCTCTCATTAGTTTTCTTAACTGCATTAAATTTTTATGTTTTTCCTTTTCCTCTTTTTTCTTTTGCTTAGCTTTTTCCTTCTTTTCTTGAGCTTTTGATAGTTTTTCAAATTGTTTTTCCATAGCCTCTTTACCCTTTCCACTTTTTGTATCGATTAACTTCTTAAGTTCTTTTAGTAGTTCTTTCTCTTCATCTTCTTCACTAGATTTAATTCTCTTTGATGGAACCTTTTTGTATAATTGTTTTCCTTTATATTTTTTCAATAGTTTGATATCGTATTTAACCAACCGTGGTTTTTTATTTCTATGAACTTTTACAATTCTACCTTGTTTTAATCCATCCCAACCGGGCAATTTCATTAAAACTTTATCTTTTAACTTATATTTTGAAGTGTAATATGTTCCATCTTCTTTCATTTCTTTTTCTTGAACCCTAGCCATTTCCATCCATTCTTCCTCTGTAACATCTTCGGTTCTTTTCTTTTCCAATTCCCTAATACGCCTACTACGTCTTTTAGGATTTTTTCTTTTTGATGGAGGCTTTTCTTCCTCATCTTCTTCATCTTCCTCCTCCTCTTCTTCCACCTCTTCAATTTCAGGTCCCTCTTCCTCATCACTATTATATTCAGCTTCACTATCTTCTTCTTCTTCATCATCTTCTTCTCCATACATTTCACCTGGTTTTCCTACTGTAAATATAATATTAAATTTCATATTATCTCCTCCTGGACCCATCATAGGCATCATAGCCATTCCTTCTTCATCTTCGCCAGCCATAAGTTCATCCATATATTCTTCATATTCCGCATCGTCATCATCATCAAATTCATAAGCTTCATCTTCTTCTGGTAAATACTCTGAGTCGCTAGTTTCTTCTTCAGTTTGTTCGATAGTTTCCTCTTCATTATGCTTAAGTTTTCTGCGTTTTTTCTTATGTCGCGTGTTATTTTTTTTTCCTTTTTTTCCTTTTTTCCCCTTTTTAGCTGTTTTCTTTTCTTTTTTATCAATAAGTTTATCGATTTTTTCAAGCTGTTTAATCCTTTCTTTTCCATTTTTAGAAGGAAATATTTTCTGAATAAATTTCTGCATTTCTAAAGTATTCATATCTTCAACTTCGTCACCTGGTTGATAATCACTACTACTGTCGCTGTCGCTTCCGCTCTCTTCAGCTTTTTTCTTCTTCTTGCTCTTGTCCTTCATTTTATAGTTTTTAGGAGAATCGGCGTTATCTTTTGGATTTCGAGGCATATCTATAATTTCTTGTGGGATATTTTTTATATCTTTTTTGAAATCAATTTTATTGTTAAATACTTTTTTAATTAAAATTGATTTTTAAAACAATCTAAATATATCTCATTAAAGTATAAGAATGGCAACTACGGAAATGAATCCAGCTAAAATTATTGGTATACAATTTAGTGTTTTATCTCCAGAGGAGATTAGAAAAGGTTCTGTAGCCGAAATTACCTCAAGAGATACATATATTAATAATAAACCAGTTATTGGTGGATTATTTGATCCAAGAATGGGTGTATTAGATCCTGGATTAATTTGCCCTACTGATGGTTTAGGATATATGCAAACTCCTGGATATTTTGGTCATATTGAACTTGCTAGGCCTGTATATTATATTCAATATTTAACAACTACCTTAAAAATTTTACGATGTGTTTGTTGTAAATGTAGCAAGCTTAAGATAAGTAAGGAAAAACACGCTCATGTATTGAAAATGAATCACAGAGATAGATGGGGTTATGTATTTCAACATGCTTCTAAAATTAAGAGATGTGGAGAGGAAACTGAAGACGGATGTGGATGTAGACAACCACGTAAAATTATGAAAGAAGGATTAGCTAGTCTTATTGCCGAATGGGACAATCCAGATGGTATCAAAGAAGAAGGAGAAGAAAAAGCTAAAGATAAACTTACTATGAAACTTACACCTGAAATGGTTTTGAAAATATTTAGACGCATTAGTGATGAAGATGTTGAATTTATGGGGTTCAGTAAAATTTGGTCAAGGCCTGATTGGTTTATATGTCAGGTTTTAGCAGTCCCTCCCCCAGCTGTTAGACCTTCGGTAAAACATGATTCGCAACAAAGAAGTGAAGATGATATTTCGCATATTATTGTAAATATTATTAAGGCGAATAAAACTCTTCTTTTGAAAATTCAACAAAATGCTAGTGAAAAGGTTATTGAAGACTGGAGTATGGTTCTACAATATTATGTAGCTACTATGGTTGATAATCGTATTCCAGGGGTAGCAGCGGTAGCACAAAGAAGTGGAAGACCTTTAAAATCTATTAAAGAACGTCTTGTAGGAAAACAAGGACGTGTTAGAGGAAATCTTATGGGAAAACGCGTTGATTTTAGTGGCCGTTCTGTTATTACACCAGATGCACGATTAGGAATTCGTGATTTAGGAGTTCCCATAAAGATTGCTAAAAATATTACATTTCCAAATACTGTTAACGCCCGTAATAAAACATTCTTGACTAAACTTGTTAAGAATGGACCGGAAGTATATCCAGGTGCTAATATTTTAGAACGTAAAACAGGTGAAACTATTTCACTTAAATATGCCGACAGAGATACTATTAGTATTAATGAAGGTGATGTTGTCCATAGACATTTGATGAATGGTGACCCTGTATTGTTCAATAGGCAACCTACTTTGCATAGAATGTCTATGATGTGTCATATTGTTAAAGTAATGAAAGAAGGTAATACATTTAGAATGAATGTGGCTGATACCAAGCCATATAATGCTGATTTTGATGGTGATGAAATGAATTTACACGGACCTCAAGATGAAGAAAGTCAGGCAGAACTTTTACATCTTGCTGCTGTTCCTAGAAATATTATTAGTCCTCAAAGTAATCAATCTATTATTGGTATTTTCCAGGATTCTCTTTTGGGATGTTATCGTTTTACACGAGATAAACTTATGTTTGATAACAGACATGCAATGAATCTTCTAATGCATTTTGATAATGTTAATCCAGAAATATTCAAGGATATAGATGGAGCTGTAAGTAATTTTGAAATATTATCACAAATCCTACCCCCAATGAGTGCTAAATTCGCAAATAAACAATACAATAAAGAGGAAGACAAAAAAACTTCAAACAATATTATTGAAATTCGTAATGGTAAATACATTAGAGGACAAATGGATAAGGGAACGTTAGGTTCTGGTTCAAAAGGACTTATTCAAAGTATATTTAATGATTTTAATTTTACCCAATCTGCTGATTTTATTGATAATATTCAAAATATTATTACAGAATATTTAAAGATTCACGGTTATAGTGTTGGTATTAGTGATTTAATCTCAGACAATGAAACTAATGAAAAAATTATTCAAGCAGTAAGTGAAAAGAAAAAGGAGGTTCAAAATCTAATAGATCAATTACATTTGGGTATTTTCGAAAATTCAAGTGGTAAAAGTAATGAGGTTCAATTTGAAACAAAAGTAAATGGTCTTCTTAATGATGCTTCAAGTAAAGCAGGTAAAATTGGAAGAACTAGTTTATCACCAGACAATCGTTTTGTAATTATGGTTAACGCAGGAAGTAAAGGTTCTCCTATTAATATTGCCCAAATGATTTCATGTTTAGGTCAGCAAAATGTCGATGGTAAACGCATTCCTTATGGATTTGAAGATAGAACACTTCCTCATTATACAAAATTTAACGATACTCCAGAAGCTCGTGGTTTTGTAGAAAGTTCATTTATTCAGGGATTAACACCTGAAGAAGTATATTTCCACGCAATGGGTGGTCGTGTTGGTCTTATTGATACAGCAGTAAAAACGTCACAAACGGGATATATTCAGAGACGACTTATTAAAGCACAGGAAGACGGCAAGGTTATGTATGATATGACTGTTAGAAATAATAAGGGTAAAATCTTACAATTCTCTTACGGAGATGATAATATTGATCCTATTAAGGTAGAAAATCAATTCCTTCCTTTAACACGAATGAATTTGGAGCAAATTTATGCTCACTTTCAAATTCCAGAAGATTCTACTAAGGCATTATTTAATACGACATATACAAAAGATTCAGGAAAACGTATGAAAAAACAAAAGAAAGAATTAAATAATCGTGTAAGTAGAATTATAGATAATATGATTGAAAATAGAAAATTATTGTTAGAAAATGTATTTGATTACTCTGATAAAATCGAAATACATATCCCTGTTCATTTCCTTAGAATAATGAATAATATTCAACATCAATTCAATATTCAACCGAATTTCATTGTTGATATTACTCCACTTGAAGCATATACATTAATTGATAAATACTTTACTGATTTATTCCAATCTACTTATGCTAAACCTACTGAACTATTTAAAATCGCATGGTATTACTATTTAACTCCCAAGGAACTTCTTATGATGAGACGATTTAATAGAAAAGCATTAATTGTATTACTTGAAACTCTTACTATTAATTATAATAAAGCAGTTGTTAATCCCGGTGAAATGGTTGGTATGGTCAGTGCACAAAGTATTGGAGAACCTACTACACAGATGACACTTAACACCTTCCATTTTGCTGGTGTAGCATCTAAATCCAATGTAACTCGTGGTGTTCCAAGAATTGAAGAAATACTTTCAATTAGTGAAAATCCTAAAATGCCTTCATGCACTATTTATCTAAAAGAGGAACATCAAACTAATGTCGAAAAGGCACAGGAAATAAAATATTCATTAGAATATACTTCTATTAAAGATATTACAAAATCTGTTGGTATTTGTTTTGACCCCAAACCTGATGATACACTTATTGATGAAGACCACGCTTTAATCAAACAACATATTGAATTCCAAAAAATGATGTGTGATGCAGGAGCAGAAGATAATGAGAAAAAGGATTCAAATGAAAATAGCAAATGGGTAATTCGTATTGAATTAGAAAGAGAAGCAATGATGGAGCGAAATATTAATATGGATGATATTCATTTTGCTATTAAAAATGTATTAAAAGCAAATGTTGATTGTATCTTTAGCGATTTAAATGATGATAATCTTATCTTTAGAATTAGACTAATTAATAATAAATCTTCTCTACTTGCTAACAAAAAGAAATATTTAGATCAAACTGATGATATCTATATGTTAAAAAATCTTCAAGAAAATATTTTAAACAATATCATTCTTAAAGGAGTTAAGGGAATTCCAAAAATTATATTGCGTAAAGTAGTAAATCATATGGTTCCAAAAGATGGAAATTATGTTCCTGAAGATATTTGGGTTTTAGATACGGTTGGTAGTAATTTAAAACAACTTTTAGCATTAGACACCGTTGATGCTAACAAAACATATAGTAATAATATCCAAGAGGTATACAGAACATTGGGAATTGAAGCTGCTCGTCAATGTATCTTTAATGAAATTAATGAAGCTTTTGAAGCAAATGGTAATTATATCAATTATCATCATTTAGCATTATTATGTGATAGAATGTGTGCTACTAAAAAAATGGTAAGTGTATTTAGACACGGTATTAATAATGATGATATTGGTCCTATTGCTAAGGCTAGTTTTGAGGAAACACCTGAAATGTTCTTAAGAGCAGCTCGCCATGCAGAATTAGACTTAATGACTGGCGTTTCATCTAACATTATGTGTGGTCAAGAAGGTTATTACGGAACAGGTAGTTTCCAAATTATGTTAAATATGGAAGAAATTAATAAATTAGATAATGCTGAATTAGAAGAGAAAGTTAATATTAGTGATTTCTTACAGGTAAATAAAGATGAACCTTGTAGTAAACAAAATATTGTTATGAATACATCTACAGAATATATCCAAGGTAAATACAGTGGTGATATTTCTACTGAATATGACCCTGGATTTTAAATTATAAATTCTTATTATATCTACATAATATAACAAGAATGATTTTATTTAAAGAATTAATACTTAGAATGTCGAAGGTAAAAAATATATCTACTTCGTTAATAAATATTTTTTTATTAATTAATTGGAAAAAAGAAAATATGTTTCATATTTTTAAACATAGTATACTAGAAGAAGAATTTATTACTGAACCGGATAAAGAAACATTAATGGATTTATATATTTCTGTTAAAAAAATTATGAATAGATTAAATTCTATTGCTCGTTTATATAAATATAAAAAAGCTGTTAAGTATGATATAGATACTGATTTACATTTGAATCTATTAGAACAACTACCTAATAATGAAAAAATATCCATTATAGAAAATAATACACTCTATAATTTTAAATTAAGAGATTTAATAAGTTGTTGGAAATTAGCATTATTAAATTCTCAAGGTCTTTTTGCTAAGCCAATCGAATTAAAAAATCCATATACTAATTTACCATTTAAAAAACATAATTTATATAATATTTATTTTAAGTGTTTAAATATGTACATAAATTTACCTATGTGTATTACGACATTTTTTAAATGTAATATGACTATATCAAAATATCAATTATACTATTATACAACTTTAAAGGAAGTGGCTATTATTAACTTTTTGAATGCTAATAATTATTATGAACTGTTTGAACAAGTTTTAAATTTACTCCATGATTATAGAAAAGAGGTAGATTACTTAACTTTTACTAACTATTGTTCAATTACAGCCAGAACTAAAGCTGTTAAAAATTTTAAACCAATGTTATTAAATTATCTTCTGAGTAAATTTTCTTGTAATCCAATAGTTAGAGATCAAAAATTAAAACAACTTAAAAAACAATTAAAGGATTATGTAAAAGAAAGTCCTGAATTTGGATTCGAACGGGGATTTGATGTTATGAGATATGTCCCATTAGCAGAAAGACCGTCTAGAACCAATCCTCCGCCGCCTCCTCCTAATTTAGTATCTCAAATAAGAAACCGCAGAGGGGCTCTAAGAAGAAGAATAATACGGTCTACATTTAATGATTCTTTTTCTGAGAGCGATAGTGATGATACTAGTTTAGATATTGTAGAAAATGTTATACCGCCTATTAATGTTACAATTCCTGCTACTCCTCCACCTGCCGTTATATCTACACCACCTCCTCCTCCTCCTGTCGTTATATCTACACCATCCCCACCTCCTCCTCCGGTAGTTATATATACACCGCCTCCTCCAGCTCCTACTGTCGTTATTTCCAGACCAACGCACTCGCCACCTCCTCCACCTGTTATAGATACACAAATAAACCCGTTTGTTTCTCGAAATCAAATACCCAGAACACCAGTAAATAGAGTAATAAATAGAACACCAGTAAATAGAGTAATAAATAGAACACCAGTAAATAGAGTAATAAATGGAATACCTAATTTAAACAATAATGCTAATTCATCAAGGGAAAATATTAGAAATTTAAATAATAATTTACAACTCAATGTAAATTCAACTAGAAATAGAAATAGAAATAGAAATATGAGTTTTGGATTGAATTACTTAAGATAATTTAATTAAATATATAAATAAATTAAATTATTTACTAGGCATTTTTTTCTTTCCTAATTTTTTTACTGATTTTTTCTTTTTTGACTCTTTTGTTTTTGTCTGAAAGGTATATCTACTATCTATAAATGCTTCTACAAATGAATTTAATGTTATAGATTTTATTATATTTTTTCTATTTAAATTTTCTATTGGAATACTTTCATTATTATCATATGTTAATAACCCAAAACTTATAGTAGAAGTTATATTTTTTGTAGGAACTTTTCTCTTGTTTTTATTTACATATGTAACAATTACATATTTTTTATCTTCATTATTTCCCATATTCATTTTCAGAAAATCGGGAGCCATAGCAAATCCTCTATTGGTTGGTTTTATAATACACGAAATCTGATAATGGTCTAATAAAACAATCAAATCCAATTCTGTAGGCATATAATTATCTCTCATAATAATATCCGAAATGAATACATTTTTTTTATTCATTGGTTGTTTATGAACATTTTCAGTATGTATTGTTTGAAATGAATACCATTGAACTATACTAAAAAAACTCCAATTATTATCATCACTGCCTCTTCCATATGGAATTAATTCATTTGGAAAATTAGCATTTAAATAAAAATCTATTAAAACTTCCTTTAATTGCGTTATTGATATACTTTCCTCTACTTCTTTATTTATAATATATTCTATAAATCTAAATGCACATGAACTAGTATTTAAATACTCTGTAATTGAAAGTTTATTTTTTTTTGAATCCTCCTTTGTTTCATTTGGAATATTTACTAATTTTTTCACAAGATTACTTAGTTTAATATTTTTAATATTATTATTTATAACAATACAATTATCTATATATTTTGAACTAATTATTTTTTCACTCTTGACTAAATCATATATTTTTTTTGTTTTTATATAATTATTCTGTTCTGCTAATTTAATGTCTTTTAAATACTGTTCTAATAAGATTTCCTCTAATACTACAACCTCATCATTATCTATTTTGTAGTTTACACGTTGAAAGGATAAAAATGCTCTTGGAGTAAATAAATATTTTCTTATTTTGTTATATCTAATAATTTGGTCTGCTAATTTTTTAATATAAAATTTACTATTATTTGATCCGTTATATAAATTAGTTCTGGGTAATAATAATCCACAAACTCCATAAGCATTCTTTTTAACAAAACAATGCTGTTTTGTTTTACAATCACCCTTTGTTAACCCTAAACAGTTTTCCATATCTATATAATCTTCTATTGTTGATAAATCAGACATCTCTGTAAATTTAATAGAACCACGTAGTATTGTTTGTATTTGTTTCTGTAAATAGTTCATCTTAGCTTTGTAAGTATTTGTAATATCATTTATAGCATCTTCTATATTTTTTTTTCTTTCTTTATTTGAATCATAATTAATAATAACTTTAAAGGTATTCCGAAACAAATTATAAAAATTATTTTCCATATCGATTTTTTTTATTAATAATAATCTTTCTTCATCTATTTCATTAGATACCATTAATTCTTTATCTGTATGTAAAACATTGTTTAATCCCTTATTAATAATTACAGGCAAATCTTCTAATTCACTTGACGACTCTTCATATACTTCTGGTATAACAGGCACAAATTGGTTTGTTTCTGTTATAATTCCCACAATCATATTTGTATCCACTACCTTTTTCAATGGTTTACAAACTATTTCTTGTGAAGAATTTACATTTAATTCGGTTAAAATTTCCTTTGTATCTTCATATGATAAATAATCTGTATATTCATTAATATAGATATAAGGCATATCTATTACTAATCCTGAATAAATAGTAGGAACATAAATATTTTTATCATTATAATTTACTATTAATCCTATTACTTGACTATTACTATTAATAACTTGAACTATATTTGATTTATTTATGCCTATTTTTTTTAATTCTTTTATGATTATTTTTGATGGTTTATTTAAATTAAAGTCGTATTTTGCCTTATCAATTATACCATTTTTATAATAACAACTATCTTGTAGCATTTTTTGTATTTTTCTTATTGTTTCTGCTAAATCTGTATTTTCTTTCCATTCTATATGGTCTTTCCAAAACGCCCCTGTTAAAAATCTATAAATAGCAAATTTTGTTGTACTTTTTGTATAAACTTGACATATAGGTTCAAAAAACCCATCCTTACCATAAATCATAAGCGTTCTTCTTCTTTCATTGTAAAAATCATCACTATAATGGTTTGTCGGACAAACTAATTCTATTTTATTTGTTATATCATCATTGGGATTGGAAAATAATAATAAATTTATACCTTCCTCGAATAATACACCACCTTGTTCTTTTGGTTTTGTTACAAAATCCCAAATATATGTATAATCTATTATTTCATTGGGGTCATTAAAATATTCTATAAAATTTTCATATGATTGAATAATTGATTTTTTTAAATTTATACTAGCAAAACTTTTTATAATTTCACTTGATTGTTCATAAAGTTTTAGTGTATTGGTTGAAATGGTTCGATTTTCATCTTTAAAAACTTGTAATAATATACCATTTTGAACTTGTATAAATTTCTCTATTGTTAAATTACTTAAAAATTCGCGTTTAAATGTTTCCAGACTGTGAGGTTTACTTGATAACATTTTTCCATTTTCATCAACTCGTTTTTTATAATAAGGATATACTGCTGCTAATAAACATAAAAATGATTGTTGTTTGTTTTTTTCAACCCCTAATCTTAATAAACAATAACTATTTAATTTTAGTTTTTTATTTAAATTATTAGATGTATTGGATGTATAACAAATAGACGCATTATCAAATCCAAGAAATTTTTGCAAGGATTCATTCATATACCCTAATTGCCCCGATTTTAAAGGAAAATGTAAAACCGGTGTACTATCAATACTTGTTTTTACTTTTGTCTTTATATTACTTGATGTTTCGCTACAATCATTATAATTTTTATTAGGTTTACCTTTTTGTCTAGGAATTCTATCACCTCTTATACTATCTAAAATTATATTACCATTTTCATCTGTATCATATGTTGGATTCATTTGATTTGGGCCATTTTTATTTGAAAAGTAATTATATTCTAACGATTTATCATCTGTATTTTTAGCATTTCCTGTAAATGGATTTTGAAAACAACAAGGAATACATAAACCATCTGGGTGTTTTTCTTTTGGAAGAAACCCTGGATAAAATGGTTTATATACTAATTTTCTAGCAGGATCATTAGCACTCAACTTAGAGCCTTGTCTGTGATATCTTTCAGAAGTAAATTCCATTATTCTTTTTCCTTGTGGAACTGTTTTTGCACCTTCTGGTATAACCGCATCCCATCCACCACATTCTCCTTCATTAACTTGTTTTAATGATAAACTTCTCGCTTTACCATTATCATCTCTTAAACACCAAAATCGTGGACAAATATAACTATATTTTTTTTTATTATTTGGATTATTATAACTAATAACTTCATCATATGATTTAATATTCTCATCATTATCTCTGCTATTAATATAATCTAATTCTTCTTGATTTACTATAATTGGTTGTCTATTATATTGTGACTGACAACTTTTACTATAAGATTTATAGCCATTTTTATCTTTTTTCAAAAATAATTCAGGATCTCTTCCAGATAATCTTTGAGTCATATATCCTTTTTGCCCCTTTAATTTTATATGTGTTAAATCTTGACGTAATTCTTCATCATCATCGCTCTCGCTATCACTATCTGAACCACCACTCATTGAATCATCATCACTATCATCATCACTAAACACTTCTTCACTATCATCATCACCCAAACTTTCTAGACTACTTTCATCAGGTGTTGGAACTTTTTTATTGGAAGCTACAGTAGGTGATTCTCCCAAGCTTTCTAGACTACTTTCATCTGGAGTTGGGTCTTTATTACTAGGAGATTCTGGTATTTCACCTAAGCTTTCTACACTACTTTCATCTGGAGTTGGGTCTTTATTACTAGGAGATTCTGGTATTTCACCTAAGCTTTCTACACTACTTTCATCTGGAGTTGGGTCTTTATTACTAGGAGATTCTGGTATTTCACCTAAGCTTTCTACACTACTTTCATCTGGAGTTGGGTCTTTTTTACTATTAGATTTTTCCTCATCCTCATCCTCCTCATCATCCCCATCATCTTCGTCCTCATCTTCGTCCTCATCATCCTCATCATCATCCTCATCCTCATCCTCATCCTCATCATCATCAATTAAATCATCGTCATCTAATTCACTATCATCATCATCTAATATATCATCATCATCTATTTCAGAAGAGGAACTAGCATCAAAAGTTAGTAATCCTGACCGCAAATTTGTATTAACATCAACTTGTTCATTTACTTGTTCTATATTTTTTACGACCTTACAAATACGTTTAACTTTACTTTTATTTTCTTTCGTTTTTACCTTTTTTAATAAGATTTTTATTAATGAAGTAATATATACATTTAAATACTTGATATAATCAATATCATTTATATTTTTAATAATAAATAATGTATTATTATGACCGGATGTTAATTCGTTAGTAATTATTGTATTAAATCCTGGATTATTTTCTATTTTTATTAGTTTATTCCCAAAAGTTTCTAATGTAGTCGTAATTTCATCATTCCATTCAGCTAATATTTCATTTGCTCTTTCCTTAGTTGAAATCTTTTCAGGAAAATTATCCATCATAGATTGAATTAAATTAGACCCAATTAATCCTTTCTGTCGTTGTATTGTTATAAAAGCTTTTATACTATCCATAACTTTAAATCCAGAGACACGTTTATACATAAGACGAATCTCTTCACTTGTTTTTAAAGCATCTTTTGATAATATATTAAAAATAGAACTAATACATCCAATATAGCTATTTAATTTTAATACTTTTTTGTTTTCCACTTTAAAAGTATAATTAATATCTATAATTTCAATATTATCATCAAAAAAATTATCGAATAATACATAGTCATACCCTGTTTGTTTTAAATAACTAGTAATTTGTTTTAAAATATTTTCATTTATGGATTTTTTTATAAGAACTTCTGCTTGATCTTTTGATATTAATATAGGACAATTTACTTTAATGTGAATGTTACCATTTTCTAAAAAATCACAATATATTTCAAAATTATTTTGAAGATATTTTTCAACAATAAAAAATCCGATACTGGTATTTTTTGATAAAGTTTTCATAAGTTCTAATATTTTGTATTTTTTAAAATTATTTTTTACATATAAATAAGGAACTTTGATTCCAGTTAAGGATAAATAATTATCTGTAAAAACTCTATAAATATTTTCATATCCTTCACCTGGATTATATTTAATAAGTGGTATTTTTTCACTTGAGTGTATAGTTTTGAATAAAATTTCAAGAGGCAACTTAATAATACTATTGGGATGAATAACAAATTCAAAATAGTTTATTCCTTGTTGATTGAATTCAAAATTACTTGTTCCATCAAATAATACCAAATCATAAAACAAATTTATAAAATTATTATATGAATTATAGTATTTTTTAACACGTTTTTTATTTTGGTCAATTAGTTCCATTGCTTTTCTTTCAAATTCGGTTTTACTTTGAACATTATCAACGGAAAATAAAATAGGAAAATATAATTTTAGAAAAAAAGGAATATTAAGACTTTTTTCTTCAGCATATTCAATAACGTGTTGGGTAGTTGCTAAAAAAATATTATTATTTTTTACAGGGAAAAATTTAAATAATAAGGTAGAATTTTGCGTGTTAACAATATCATTATTTAAGATAAAACTATCGCTATCTGAGCAATTAAATGGATTAACTATATATGGATATTGTGTTTTATATTGTGCATTTTGACCCAACGAATTCTGAAAAAAATGATTATCTTCCCAATCAAAATTAATTTCATTTAGTTCATCAAAAGTAAAAAATTGTTTATCTTGTGGAATATCAATATTTTTACTGTTTAAATTATAACTATTAGAAGTGATATTACGTAAAAATCCTGTTAATGTATTAATATTTAATTCATGTGTTTCTTTTTGTGTTAATTTATAATAAGTATCGTGTATATTAAATTTTTTTTGACTGTTTATAAATAGATACATTTGATTAATAGAAATACTTAATCCGCGCGCTTCCATAAGTATTTTTTCTTTAATCCTTAAAATAGAGTCATCATCATAAATTAGTTGATCAATATATTGAATTTGTATATTATTTGTGTTAATATTATCTAGTTCTTTTTTGGAAAAAATGATAAAATTTCCAGGATTACTAGTAATTTGATTCGACTCTTCATTTATTTCATATTTACCTTTAAAAACAAAAATTTTTTGTATAATATTTTTGTCTAACAAATTTACTTTATATATTTGTGACATCTATATAAATATATCCTATATTTTTATTATATAATTATGAATATTGTTGTTGCGGCTTGTAAAAATAGAGGCATAGGATTTAAAAATAAGTTACCATGGAAACTTTCAAAAGAAATGAAATATTTTAAAGAATTAACAATTGGAGAGAAAAATAATGCGGTTCTAATGGGAAGAAAAACTTGGCTAAGTATTCCTGAAAAAAATAGACCTTTGCCTAAAAGAGAAAATATAGTTTTAACTTCAAGAACAGTTCAAACTAGACCATGGGTGGATGGAGATGTAAGTTTTACAAATTCATTAGATGGTATATATTTTACATACGGGCCGTATACATTTGATTATATATGGGTAATTGGTGGAGAGAGTGTTTATAAAGATGTTTTAAAAAATAAAATGGTTGACTCTATATTTTACACAGAAATACAAGGAGATTATGAATGTGATACATTTTTCCCAGAAATTCCAAATAATTTTACAAACATATATGAGAGTGATCCAATATATGATTGTAAAGAAATAATTAAATTTAAAGTTTTTAGACGTAAATCAAGTTTATATACATCAAGTAGTTTAAGAAATATGGCTATTAGAGCTGAAAAAAAGGCACTATTACAGGACTCTCAGAAGATTTATCCGGAACCAATGATTGTGAATATGTAATTCTTTTATAAATCGTAGTAAGGATTATCGGTAATTTTCATTCCACAATAATTTTTAGGTTTCTTTTTATAATCAATAGGTTCATAAATACCAATTTTTACAGCATTTTTTAATAAAAATTTAAAGTTCTGCCAGAATTCCTTTGTATGCCCTACACTTTCCGTCATAACATGACCTAATTCATGAACAGCTACAAATGCTAGAGTATTTTCATCAATCAACTTGGAGCCTTCTTTTGTTGTAGTAGTACAGAAGGCAAGTTTTTCCCCTTTATTTTCTGAATAAGCTGTATATTTACTTGTGGGCAATGTTTCACTTATTTTTCTTGGATTAAATTTTTCAGCAAGTCGTTTAACATTTTCTCTATTAGGATATTCTTCTTTTACATATTCTACAAGTTGTTTTAGTTTTTCTGTTGTGCGTGCTAATAAATCAGCAACAAGTTCTAATTTTGGAGTTTCTCTGACGCAATACGTATTACCATCTTCATCACTAACAATACATTTCAAATGAAACATTTCCGATTCAAAATATATTTTAATGATAAATCCTATTACAAATAATATAATAAAATAGCCAAACCAATCATTCATTGTATATATTATTATTATAAAACTTAATAGTAATAATATAATTTAAGCAGAACCGCATCCAATTTCTAATGGGCGTCTCATGTTATCAGATGAGATAGTGGTGTTATTCCAAGGTCCAACATTAAGCTGTGGATTAGCTGGCTCACTACGAAGCTGAAGGTTGGCGTTTCTTAAACTTTGTCCTACAGTATTAATGCCGATATGATGTCCAGCCTTAAGAAGGCTTACATTTTTAAGATCTCCGGCACCCATTGGGTTTAATTTGCTAAATTCATTTCCACCCTTTGGAAGGAGTTCTGAAGGGTCTACAACTTGCTGTTTTGCGCAACTAGGTGGTAATCCATATGTATCAGTTACCGCACCATTAGCAGCGGCTTCACCAGCATTTTGTCCCATAGGAGAAGCAGGAACAAAGTTGTTGCCTCCGGCAGCACAGCTGGAAGAAGAATCAACTGCTTCAGCAGCTTTGTTAGCATTAGACATACCAACTAATGGGCTACTAAATCCTTGGGAATAATAATATAATGCTGCAACGGCAACAACAGCGGCAATAGCCATTAACATAGGTTTGCTAGTAATTTTTTTTACAAGTTTTTTTAACATGTTCATTATATATTAATCTAAACATAAAATTTTTCACTATATGTATTAGTTTTCGCTAAATAATTCATCATCACCGGATTCTTCGCTAGATTCGCTATCTACCTCATCTTCTGAACTATCAATAATTTCAAGCATATATAATTCTTTAATTCGTTTCGCTTCTAAATATGCCTTAATCGCTTCTTGTTTTGCTTTTTTTGCTTTTTCTCTTGCTTGTCGATAAATATCTAAATATATTTCATTTGGTTTTTTTAAAGTTATAGCATCTTTTTCATCAAAAGTTAAATCAACTTCTTCTAATTCATTATTTTGTGGTTCTATATCTTGTTGTTCTTCTTGTGGTTCTATATCTTTTTCTAAACTATCTAAATTTACTTCATTTATTTCATTATTAAATTCTTGTATTTCATTTGTTATTTCTAATTCATTTTTTTGTGGTATTAAGTCTTCTTTTACTATTTCATTATTGCTTAAATCTATTTTTTCTAAATTATTTGCTTTGTTAGAAGATACATCCGATGTCTCTGATACTTCTTGTTCGACTTGAGAATTAATTTCTAAATTTTCTACAACTTCTTTTGGTTTTTCTAAAGTAATTTCTTCAGGTTTCTCTAAAAAGGTTACATTTTTCTCTCCATTTTTTTCTGTAGAAACTTTTTCAGAAGAAAATTTAATTAAAGGTTCATTAAATATTGGCTTATCTTCTAATAACATTGCTTGTCTTAGACAAAAATCCATTTGAAAACTTGTACTTGAAAACTTTAATCCAATTATTTCTAAAATACATATAATAGATGTATCTTTTGTAATATCATTAATATGTTTCGTATTATAATCGACATCATAAATTTTTAATATACTACTAGATACACCCTTGTTTTTATGAATAAATGTTCTTAATAATTGTTTAGTCTGTTTATATGTTCTTACGGAATTATTCCAGTTATATTCTATTTCATCTAAAGTAACTGGTTCATGAAACCAAGTTTCACTTTTACTAAGTATAATATCTCGAACTCTTTCTTCTAAGTTTTCTATCCAATCTACAAATTCACTCTGATCATTTTCAAAAACTAAATCGGTATATACATGTTTACTTGTTTGAGTGATTCCTTTTTTTGTTTTAATTTTAGGGGTTTGAATTATTAATGCGTTGTTATTGTGTTTTATACTTGATAAAAACGAACCTCCTTGAATAGGTTTAGGACTTTTCAATGAAATATTGCTAAAATCAAAATTTACCATATTGTTTAATTGAATTATATTTTCCATTTGGTTAAATTTAGAAATTAAACTTTAAACTAGTACGCATTCAAATATAAAAATATTTATAATTACTAACAATGGAATTAAAAGAAACGATAGTTAATGAATGTTTAAAAGTATTACATCGTGAAGATGTAAAAGAAGAATTTAAAGAACTAATGCGTCCATTAATTGATATGTTAATAAAAGAAATTTATCCCTATATTTTCTTATCTATCATATTTGTATTTATTAGTTTTTTATTAATTTTAGGAATATTTATTTTATTATTGCGGAATAAAATTCTTATTCCTCGAAAAGGATAATTTCTATACTTATAGTATAATGCCTAGTCATACAATGAAAAGAAATCGCAAGCGTAAATCACGCAAAGGTCGCAAAGCCCGTAAAAGTCGCAAAGGTGGATCTGTTATGGGTGCTCTTAAGACAGCTCTTTTACCTTTCCTTCTTTACAAAGCACAGAAACGTCAGCAAAAACGCGTAGCTAAGAAGAAAGGTGGTCGCAGAAAGCGCAGAAAGACAATGAAAAAGCGTCGTTCCCGTCGTCGTCGTTAAATAATAACATATAAATGATTTAAAATTATATTTATATGTTAAAATAAATGAGTGAAGGATTTCAAAAAAATATCCAAAACTGGGTTTCTATTGATAATAGAATTAAAGCATTACAAAATCAAGCAAAAGAACTACGCTCACAGCGAACTGATTTAACAACTTCTATTTTTAGTTATGCTGAAAATAATAATTTAGAAAATGCGGTTATTCAAATTAGCGATGGAAAATTAAAATTTGCTAATGTTAAACAAACATCTCCGTTAACATATGGTCTTGTTGAAGACGCATTAAAAGATTGTATTGAAAATGAAGAAGCTGTAAAAAATATTATTAAACACATTAAAAGTAAAAGACAAACTAGCTTTAAATATGATATTAAAAGATCATATACATAAATCATTTAAAGTTATTATTCGTATTATTATTAAAATGACCGATAAACCTAAACTCGTTATAAAAAAGCTAACTGATGATAATTATAAGTTTGATAAAAAACACAAAGATTTATTTGATGGTTTAGCAAAACTACATGAACAACATCGTAAAGATAATTTTCAAAGTTGGTTAAATAGTGAAACTAATGATGGTATTATAGTAAAAAATATTTTAAACAGAATGTTACAAGAAATAACCAATGTATTAAAAAAGGATGGATACCTAATTAAAGATGAAAAAGCATTTAGAGATTATATGGCTTCTTATATATATCGTAATTGTTAAAGATGCCTAGTATAAAAAAACCAAAATATGTTGATGATACAATAGCGGATGTAGAAGATAATAGAACAATGGAAGAAATTGTAAGAGATGTTTCATTAGAAGAATTTTTAAATTGTAAAGAAACGCGTGAAATTTTAGTAACAGAAGCTTATTGGAAATTTGAAGCTAAAACCAAACATAAATTAGCAAAGATTTATGAAGATTACAATACTGCTTTTGGAAATGATACTATATTTACAAAAGATTGGAAAAATGAATTAGGAGACCTAATTGCTGATATTATTTATGACCATACTTCAGATAATTTTGATCTGAATATTTTTTATGCGTGTCCTGAATTAGCAGAACCCGTATTTAAGTAAAATAAAATAAAATTAATTATAAATATTATATATAATGAATGAAGATGATTTTGTTATATATAAAAATAAAGGAGGAGGTATTGAATCTATAGGAATGAAATTTGATAACTTATTTAGAAAGAACGATATGCCTGCTATGATAGGAGGAGGTATAGGTAGTCATAATAAGTTTGGAAATATGGGAATACCGGTTGGATTATATGTAATGCACAAACAACTCAAAAATCCTGAAAAAAATATGCATAGTAGAACTTTGGATGGTGGAGTAATTAGAGATGATATTTATAATAAATTATTAAATCTATCAGAACAAAGAGAGAAAAAGAGAGGAAAAACCCGAAAAAATAGAAAAAAAAGAAAAAAGAAAACACGAAAAATGAGATAACTTTAAAAAAATATAATAAACATATAACTAAATAGTTATATACTTATTATGTTCAGTCGAAAAAAAAAATTTACTTGTATGATATGTCACGAAGATATTAAACGCCCTTGTTTCTTAAATTTAAATTGTGAATGTATCTATGAATGTCATTTTAAATGTTTTAATGAATGGTATAACATAAAACCCGAATGTATTATATGTCATAGCCCCACGGGTGGTAGACCAAATTGGAGAAAATTAAGAAAACGCAAAGTTAAAAGAGCAAGAACACCTCCTAGAAATACACTTACTACCTCTGAAATAGAAAGAAGATTAGCACGTTTACCTGACGATAATGAAAATGAAAGAAAAACATTAAAAGTTATTTTTTGTATAATGGTATTTTTTTGGTTTATTTATAATCATTTGAAATAAATTTATAATAAATATTACTATAAATTTATATTTGACTCCAACTGTTATGATTAAACGGATTAATTAATATACTATCTAAATTTTTCTTATATTTCTTTACTAATCTGTCTACCTTTCGGTCTTCCTTTGATTTTGGATATATAGAAGCATTATTCATTATATCCTGTTCTTCCTCTGATATAGATGGTTTACTTCCAAAGCAATTTACTCCAAAACGAACATTTGGATTATCAATAAAACCTCCATTAATTCCTGGACGACCACAATCATGTTCATGTCCCTTTATTTTTTGAAGTTTTTTCCAAGTTTTTTTTTGAGTTGGATAAAACGCCATTTGATCTTCTGACCATCCATAGTTACACCATTCAGCACCACTCTTATAAGCGTCTTCTATTTGATTATATGTTGCTAATTTTGCCCCATATGCTTTACATAACGCTTTCGCATCGTCATAAGTATATTTATTACTACTAACGTTAAATACTTCGCCTCCGCCAAATCCAGAACCACCACCTTCTCTAAAATTACCTAAACCTAAATCATTTTCGATTTCCTCCCCAATCTTTTTTACATCTTTATTTAATTTATTCCCGGTTTTTTCAATAAAACGTTTTTCTGGTGCTACTGTAATATCCACCTCTGGTTTTCCTTGAAAAATATTTTTGATTGCTGTCTTAATATCTAATTTAAAAAAGTATTGAATACCGTTTATTAATACTAAAAATACTAATAGTCCCCACATTAATAATTCTATCATTTTCATACCAGGGCTTTGTTCTTGTCTTTGTGCTATAGGATTATACCCTAAATAAGAAAATAATATAAAATAAAATAAAACAATTGCTGTTAATGCTATTAAAACTAATGGATTAGCATTTGCAATTGAACCATTCATTGAATTATATATTTGTGAAAAACCACCACTTGGAGATACTTCTACGTTACTTTCCATTATATATATATATACAAATTATTTACTTTTGCTTTCTATAGAAAAAACAATATGCTTGTGGTCCTTTTAATTTTGCTAAATTTTTTACTTCAGTTACCATTGTATCATTAAAATGATACCATTTTTTATTAGGATTTTTTATAAATGCGGTATAATGACCCCCCTGAGAACCTCCACTATGATTACAAATACCATACAAATTATATACATAACTCGATCTATCATATCCTATAACATATTTTGAAAGCTCCAATCCTTCTAAAGGAAAATCTACCAATGCTTGATTTTTTCTATTTCTATTATCAAATCGTTTTAACGTTATAACTAAAACATCTGGTAAACTCCAAAATTTTATCTGCTTTTGAGCGCATTCTTTTTTATTTGCCTTATCATTTAATATCATATTATCTCCCTCCATTTTTTCAACCTTTATATATTCTTCAAAACTAGCTATTAAAGAATTTTTTTTAGTCATTGGAAGTGTAATATTGAAAAAAGGCTCTGGTGTAATATTTTCATAATCACTTTCTAAAGATTTTATTTGACTCACATGAATACCATAAAACATACTTAAAAATTCTGAATATTCTTTTTTATACATATTTTTCATCATTTTATAACAGGTTTCTGCTAATTTATCTGTAGAAGATACAGCTGAACCCGTAATATTCATCTCCACTTCTCTACATATAGCGGTATGGAAACATTCTGTAATAAATTGTAAAAATTCTGTTATATCGTTTTGAGCCCATCCTGTAAAAATTACACGGTCTTTAATTCGAGCTACTTTTTGAATAGCACCAATAAATCCACCTGGAGATATTGTACAATTTTCACTCCACATCATTTTTCTTAAATTATCCCATTCACATAAAATTAATGAATCTGGCTTATTATTTAATCGTTTTTTATAACTGCCTTTATTTAAAAACAAATTCAATTCATACGTGTGTGATAAACATTGTAAAGCACTATTAGCAAAACAAGTATTCCCTAAATTTGCTAATCCTGTTAAACCTTTATCTTCAAAGTCTTTAAAAAGAGTAATATCAAGCTGATCAGAACCAAATTCTTTCGTAGTTTCTTCCATCTCTGTTATATAATAATAATAATGACATAATCGTTTAAACACATTTTTTTATATATTTAATAATATCATTATGGATAATCGATATAGCATATCTAGTTTACTACACGATTACATAGATATATTTCGCGGTATTCAACGAGAACAAAGTAACTCAATAATAACTTATATTAATGCACAGAGAGAAATGAATACTGCTTTTAGTAATTTACTTTTAAGATATTTAGAAATAGAAAGACAAAGTAGAAATTTAGCTAATCTGCCGATTAACAATCCATTCGGTAGGCCTACAGGTAGAATTCCACCTCCTCCTGTTTTTAATTTTGGTAACTCTGACTCTGACTCTGACTCTACTTTTAGAAATAATACTACATCTAGGTTGAATAGAGCCCCATCCCAATCACCTATTAACAATACTTCTTATAATTTTTCATGGCCTTCGAATAATACTACATCCACTGATATATTTCCACGAAATACTAGAAATACCTCCAGTACCGGTCGTAATAGGAGTAGTTTATTACCTAGAGAAACATCAATTAGACCACGGCGTATTAGAACTAGAACCAGAACTACCACCACTACTATTCCTAGAGATGTATTTCAAAACTTTATAAATAATACACTTAATATGGGAAATGTCCCACAACCCTTAAGTGATATAGATATATCTACTAATACGACTAACATGATATATGGTGATATCTCTGAAACTACTAATCAAACTATATGTCCTTTTACTCAAGAAAATTTTTTGAATAGCGACGAAATTTCTAGGATTAATCCCTGTGGACACATATTTACACGTAGTCATTTAAATAGGTATTTAACAAATTTTGATTATAGATGTCCTGTTTGTAGAAGAAGTTTACGGAGAGAAAATGATGTTGAAAATCCTTCTGTTAATAGACAACCATTAATTGATTTTTCTAGTAATACAATTTTACCCAATACAAGTAATAATCAAGAAACAAGAGACATTATTAATAATGCTGTAGAAAGTGTAACATCAGCATTAATGAATAATATAACAAATCAAATTAACAATGACCCTTCTAGTAATACATTTATCGCAGAATATTCATTTTTATTACCTGGATTTTCTAATACAACTAATACAACTAATACAACTAATACAACTAATACAACCGATACACCATTAGCTAGTCAACACCTTCAAGACTATTTGGGTATTAATAGAAGTCTATCAAACTCTATAACACAAACTCCATTACCACCTCTTCCCGAAGAAAGTGACTCTGATATTCCTGAATTGATAGAAGGGTTTAGTGATGATGATTTATAAAAAAATTTTTAAATAAATTAATTAATAATATATTTAATTTATTTTCTTTTAAAGAATGATGCTAATGTTCGTTGATTATTTTTATTATTATTACAAATACGTAACGCGTCATCAAATATTAATTGTTTTACCATTTTATCTTTTAAAGATTGTATTTTTTCTTCTATCTTTTCTGGTCTATCCTTATATTTCATTTTTATACCTTCTATTTTCTTCTCATGATTTTTCTTTATCGAACCCTTAAATTCTTTCATATCATTTAATAGTAAACTAAATATTTGTGTTACTGGTTTCATAATTTGATTTGTAATATAAAACGCATAATCTGGTTTCAGATTATTCTTTTTAATAAACCCCGGACTTTCTATTTTGTCACCCTGTAATTTTACTTTTCCTTTAGTTTGAATATAAACAAATGGAACTCTTGAACCCACAGAAGGTTTACTCCCTGGATCTCTCTTTCCTATTCTATCTGCTAATACCTTATGAGCAATTGCTTCTGGATTTTTATAGAAACCATTTAAAGATTTACTTATAATAAGCTTCTCCATAGGAATCTTCTCATCTACCATATCTTTAATAAAGTTTCTAACAAAATTTGCCGCATTATCTACTGTTTCCCCTTTCATTAGTAAATCTACAACCTTACCATAACAATCTTTAACACACGCAGCATTATCACGCCTTTTTAATACAATTCCCATAGATTTCATTTTACATTTTTCCGGATCAGTTTCATATAATAATCCAACATATCTCTTTTTAGATAATAATAAGAATGGTAAGAATGTTTTCTCATATTCTAAATCGTGAGGCGGTTTTAAGAATTTTGTAGCAATCTCACCTGCTCTTATAGCTAACTCTATTGTAATTTTTAAAGCATCCTTGTCTACTATACGATTACCATCTAAATCTTCCAAATTAAATGAGAAGAATACAGAATCTGTGTCACCATAAATATATTCTGATTTTGTTCTCACCCTTCCTAATTTTGTATCCAATACTTTATTATCAAAACATTTTTCCACAACCTCCTTAGCATATAATAATAATTTACGACCCATTGCTGTTGTTGATGCAGCAATATCTTTATCATAGAACGCACTAGTCTTTGCTCCACTTTGACCATATAATGAATTAGCTACAACCTTCTTTGCTAACTGTCTTTTATCGAAAACATTTTTCATAAAATCATCGTATGTATCTTTTATGTCTACTACTTTATCTATTTGAACTTGTTGAGTTTCTCCTTTATTGGTTACTATTGTATAATATTCATCTCCCTTGCTTAACATTCCGTCATAAGTCGATCCATCTTTTAATGTTAACGTTTTATATTTTATTAACTTTCTTGTAGCTTTTCTAGATGCTAACAATTCTCGTAATACAGTCGGCATAATACCTTTATCATTACCATTAAATTGGACAAACCTGCATATCTTATGTCCGCACTTAATTTTTTGTGCTGCTGAACTTGGTGTTTTTCTAACATATTCATATGTATCATATTTTACATCTACATATTTATATTCATCCAAGTTATCATATATAAAGTTCCCCTTTTTATCTCTAGCTCCTGTTATTTTAAATAAGTTACCTTCCAAATCATATTCTTTCGTCCATACTTTACTATCGTGTGAAATATTCTCACTAATCATACAACTTGGATATAGAGACGAATAATCATTACAAGCTACTGGATTGTCTCTATAAAGATTACACTTTGGAATCAATACAATAGCTCCTTCATAACCATCATTTGCTGTCGATTTTTCTAATACTGGAATCAACATACCAGCATTTCTTGATTCTTTTGATATGAAACTTAATAATTTAATTCCTTGACCTCTCATAGCTACAAATTCAATTGGAACACTACAAATTGCTGCTTGTTCTACCATTGCCGTAAATATATCATTTTTAATAAATAGATTATGAACTAAGTTACAATCCTGATAACAATATTTTGCTACTATTGACTTATCTTCTGGACCACCTTTTGATAATCTGAAAATATCCATATGATCGATATCATCCTTGGCTAGACACCATCTAAACTTTTTCTTTTTATCAATATCCAAATTATGTTCTATTTCAAATGAACCATCATTCAAATTCAAATTTTTAACCTTAAATTTCTTACCTTTCAAATATTTATCTGAAGAATGACCCTTAATTTCAAATACTATATAATGGCCATTCTTTAATCCAAATAAATTCTTGCTTTTTAATTTTGTTACTGAACCATATGTTCCATAATCTTTTACATCATCCCCAATAAAATGTTGACCTACATAATCCAGTTTATAAGAAGATAAATTTTCATTTTTCCTGAAATAATTCAATAAATCTATTTGAATCCGACCTGGAATTTTAACGTATACTAATTCATATGTTCCACTTGCTACAGTAGTAGTACTTCTAACTATCATATCGTGTTTCGGATTTTTTTCTTTTTTATTTCTACTCATTGTTTCTAAAAATTCTTTTTCAAAATCGTCGTCACCACTTAATTCTTTTGCTCTGTCTATTAGAAAGTGCCAATCAAAACCAAATATATTATACCCGATAATAATATCTGGATCTTGTTGTTTAATTGTTTTTACCCACGCCCTCAATAATCCTTTTTCTGTCTTTTTACATATTACTTCACTATTTTCTACTTCTGGTGTTGTTACTGTTTCCTTACTTAATACAACCATATGATTTAAATAAGGTTCCTTTTCACCTAATTCTAAAAATGTTGAACCAATAAATGTACACTTATCTCCCTCTAATTTTGGAAGGAAATGACTCAGAGAAAGTATTTTCTTTCCATGACCTGTAAATGCTCTATCCAAAATATCTAATTTCTTTCCAGCATCATATTTATAATTTAATAAATATAAAATATTATTTTTTTTGATATTATTTGGAATATACATGTCCCAAAATTTATATTGTTCTTTTTCAAATTTATCCATATTTTCCCATTTTTTATATTCAAAATATTCTTCCATTTGAATTGGTTCACGTTTTTCTAATAATTCCTCCATTGTTTTTCCTAATAGTCTATTTGTTTTATCATATATTTCATCTCTTGATGGTGCTTTGAATTTTTTATATTTCGCACCTTTCAAATATACCTTACTAATATTTTCATATTTTCTATTCTTTTTTAACTTAAATTCAAATGCTGTTAATACTAAATCAATAAACAAATCTTTTTTTTCCACCGGATTCATAGAATTAATTTTTTTTTTGTTTACTGTCCAATATTGAATAATTTCTCCCATTAGCTTTCTATAAGTTTTTCTAGCAACTGGAAAATCACCATGACTTGATGAAGCCTCAATATCAAAACTCATTACCTTCATAGGAATCCCGTCTTCCTTATTTGGTAATGGTAATATATTTGAAGCATCTGTCCAATATTCATAATCACAATAGGTATTTTTCTTACTTTTTGCTTCCTTTATTTCTGGTCTTTTAAATGTACACCATCCTGATGGACTAATTTGTTGAATATGAAAATATCTTAACATTGGTGGAATATTTGATTCATAAAGTATTGTTTTTAATTTTATATCACCACGTCTACACTCATAACCATTTTTTCTTAACCTTCGTTTTGTGTAATCTTTATTTTCAGTATACCAAAAATTTTTTACCTTATTAAAAGCAGATACATTCTTAAATTCTATCTTTACAAAATTATATTTTTTAAAATTATCAAACCCATATAACTTTTTTTTACTTACTAAGGTACAACTACATATATCATCTTGTAATCCTGTCTTTTCTTTCTTTAATCTTTCAATAATATGCATCTTTAGAGCAACATCTTCGCGACCTTTTATCCAGTTATCTTTACCCAATACATAAAAGAACGGCTTGAAATTTTTAGCAAATACACAATATGTCTTTCCCTTTGTGTTCATACCAAACATTTTTACTAGAAATGTTCTATTCGACCTTTCTACATTACCGTATTTATCATAAATTTCTTCTCTATGTTCACTCACTTGAAAATCAAACAATCTAAATTGTGGTCTTTTAGCAGTCATTGTTATTAGTCCTAATTATTCATTATATGTTTAAATCAATTTTTATATAAAAACATCACAATAACTTATACTATATGAGTGAAGGTGATGATTTTACCTTTATGAGGTCAGGGTTTAACAATCTTGTAGAGCCTGATGAAACTTTTGAAAATACTGCAGCCGTTATTATGGTTTTTATGGAAAATGCTATTAAAACAGCCGGTATGTATGTAAGTCATACCCATAGAAAAGAAATTACACCCGAAGATATTAAGCGTGGACTTATGCTTGAATTATTTTTAATGGGATCGCGAGATGATAATCTTGAAAAGTGTCTAGCCATGAAAGAAAATGTTAAAGAATGGATGAATAATGATAGTGAAGACGAAGAATCAGAAGAAGATGATGATGAAGAACAAGAAGAATTTGAAGAAAGTGAATGCACTTGTGCTATCTGTAATGTTATGAATACAGTTTATGATAGGTGGGAACATTTTGAACCATCTACAAAAATAGAACAAGTTATATACAATCATCTAACACATATGTAATTTATTTAAAGATATTTTATCACTTTAAATAAATGGAAACTCAATTAGATTTCTATAAATCTTTTCATACACACCCAATAAATCAAAATATTCATACAGTATGTATTCCAGCTATTGTAGTATGTGTATTAAATTATACTTCTCTACTTAGAATTCATTTTGAAATTTTAAATGGAAAAGGAAAAGACTGTTGTTTCTGGTACATGATTAGTTTAGAGGATTTAATTACTATTTTTTATACCATTCAATATTACAGAACTTATGGAATAAAAATAGGTTCTGTAATGTTTGTTTATATACAAGTTTTATTATTTCTTACTCACATATGGAGAAATACTTTTGAAAACAATTGGCTTTCTCAAACACATAAAGTATTTGTAGCTGCGTGGATTTTACAATTTTTAGGACACGCAATCGAAGGAAATAGACCATCTCTTATGACTAGTTTAACACAAACAGCATTCCAAGCACCTTTATTTACATTAGAACACAGTTTGCCTTTTATATTTGAAAATTAGAAACGATTCCCACTTATCATTTTAAAAAATCGATCACGGAGAGCACTTCTTGATCTATTTTTACGCTTTTTTGTCTTATTTTTTCTGCTTCTTTTTCTTCTTCTTTTTGTTTTATTTTTACGTCGCCGTTTTGATTTATTTTTTTTCTTTTTACTACCCTTTCCAAGTGCCGACTTAACAAATTTTTCTAAATCTTTCACTTCTCTTTTTCCACTGTAATCTTTACGTTTCTTACCACCTTCCATATACCTTATTATTGGAAAACCAGGGACTTCGTTATCACAATTTACACTACTTATCATATTTTCTGGAACACTAGCTATTAATCCACTTCCAGGTGTATTTTTTAGATGTGATGTCATAATATTCCATTTTGGCTTCAAGTCTTGACAGTGACCGCACCAGTCAGCATAAAACTTAACTACAGCTCCTCCTTTCTGTACTAGTTCATTAAATTTATTTAAATTATTTGGATTTACTTCCATAACTTTCATTTTATATATTCTGGAGAGAAATTTATTTATTCAAATATATATATAATGAATTCAAAATTTATTGTAGCAATAATAGCATTTTTTATAGGTTTATTATTTTGTTTAAATTACAAGTCAAGTGATCTAATTGAAGGATTTGGTATACCTGCTTCCTTAAATGACTGTCCTAACTTATTAGTTAAAAAAGGAAAAAAAATACATTTAATCAATTCCAAAAAAGCTATGATACCTGGAGTTAATCCAATAGAATTTAATAATTTAGAAGAATACGCAGAATATGTTAAATGGTCCCAAAAAGTTGGTATTAAATGTCCAATATTATATTATGAACAAAGTTATAACACTCAGGGAGATTTAGGGTATCGTATGTTAAACGACCCATTAAATCCTAAGGCTGGTCTTAGAAGTGACCCTTATATGAGAAAAGCACCCACACAACTTTTAACAGATTCCAATAGAGATGACCCCCCATTTAATCAAAATAATTATTCAGGATTTGATGCCGAAGACCAATATATAGGCGTTAAAACTCCTTTAGATAATGTTACTTTAAAAAGAAATGAAGGAAGTCTTACTCCAATAGATTCTGATTGGTGTGGTGGTAATTGCGTCAAAGATGCTATCAAAAATGGAGAATTTGAAGGACGCACTAGAAAAGTATTATAAATTATTTAAATAATATCCTTTTAATGTAAATTATGAAAGATATTATTGCATCTACATGTGTTGGTGTCGGACAAATAGCTATTGGTCACCCATTTGATACCACACTTGTTTTAATTCAAAATAAAAAAAAGTGGATTGGATTACCAATTTCACATTATTATAAAGGTTGGCGTTTTCCACTTACTAATTCATTGGTAAATAATATAACTGTTTTTCCAATTAATGATAGATTACAAAAATATACACGCTCCTATTTTATAAGTGGATTTATATCTGGATGTATTGCGTTTCCAACTGTTTATGGATTTAATCATTATAAAATTCATAAACAAACAAATCAAAAAACGTCTATCCAAAATTTATTAAAGGGACGTGGATTATTTTCTACTTTTTTAAGAGAAACTACAGCAATGAGCCTTTATTTTGGTTCATATCATTGGGCTAGAGAAAAGGGTTATAATACATTCTTATCAGGTGGATTTTCTGGATTAGCAAATTGGACTTTTTCATATCCTATAGATGTAATTATGAGCCGACAAATAGCTCAAAATATTAGTATTTCTCAAGCATTTCGACAGGGAGCATTATGGAGAGGATATCCTATTTGTGCCTTTAGAGCTGTATTAGTAAATTCTATTAACTTTTCAATATACGAATTTGTTATGAAGAGTTTATAATAAAAATTATTTTAATTTTGGATATGAAGCAAAGAAAGCATTCATTCTTATTAACGAACTATCTGTTCCCGGGCTTCTTCCGTTCATATTATCATCATCGGGAAATTCAATATAATTATTGCTGTTTTTTGGTCCTGGAAATACCATTTGAAAATATATTAAACTAGTACCCTCAGTGGTAAATTTTAAATTTGAATTATATACATTATCATTTGGATAATCTGAAAGGCTGCTTTGTTCTAGTTCATTTCCGCAATATACCCAGTCTTCAGAAGGTAAGTCTAAGACTACATTAGAAAAATTATATGTCCTTTCCGAACCATTAACCGAATTTGCATTCGAACTAGTCCATTCTATTACAGTTTTACCATTAACAATTAATCTAAGCTTAGCATTTCCACGCACTTGTAATGGACCGGCTGTTGATGATTTTTGAGGCCATCCAAAAGCACAGCCGGTGAACCATCCTTTTCCTCTAAAAGGTGTTTCCCATTCTCCAGCTTCATAAGATGTGCTATCTTTATTTAAATCTTCACCCTTAAAACTTTGAATTAAACCTACACTATAAAAATTTGTAGCATTACTACCAGTAGGAGCATTATCATTTCCATGAAATCTTCTTCTATTATTTGACTGCGCGTCCGAAGTAGCTGGTCCATCCATAAACATATCTGTTAATCCGTATCTACTTACTAAATTGTAGCAAGTTTCACTTATCATAACATAATTATTATCAACAGCGCCACCACCACTAGTATATGGTTCTCTAGTTCTTATAACTGGTAACTGTCCATACAAAGTTGAACCAGAAGCATTTATTATATTTTTCCCAATAGTATTTGATGCAGCTAACTCTACGCCAATATTAGAACCTAGTGTTTCAAACTTACCATATTCTGATTGACCCCCGTAAGTGCCACTTAAAATATCGGCGGTTGTTGTGGATAAATTAAGAGGAACTTTTAATTTAATATTGTCTTGATTTACACTTAATCCTGATGTTTCTACTCTATTACTAGAAGGACCATGTTTTAATTTAACTTCAAATGTTGTATGGGTGTTAGCATTTGGATTTATTGTAAAAACATTTTTATTTGTGCCGTTATTAGAAGATTGTGCTAATAGCCCATCAAGACTTCCAGCATCACCATAAATTTGTATACCTTCTCCTTCCTTTGCTAATTTTACGAAAGATGACCCATCTTTTGCATTTAATTCATCAGTAATTATTTTTTCTCCCTTATAAATATTATTTGTTCCCAATACTAAATCTTCTGATGTATCGATAGTTAAATTATATTGATATGGGGAACCTCCTACTGGAATATAATTCCCATCTCCATTTGGACCACTATAAATTGGAGGAGGGGAGGGGATCGGGTTGTATTTCATATATTCTTGTGCTACACTTGTTGGAACATAACATCTAGGATTATTTTCCTTAATTATTACCGATTCTCTAGAAATTTTCCATCCATTATTTTCGGTATTTTGCCATACATTCATTTCGATATCAGCAGAGCTTGCTGTTTGACTTGAAGATTCTAATAATTGAAATTGTAATACACAGCCAGTATATGTAGTTTTAACATAAGTTCCTAGAGCAGTTCCAGCACCATAAACAATTCTTATTGCTCCAAATCTTGTTTTATCATATGTATTATTATTTAAAATTCTAATACTTGGTTTACCAAATTTAAAACCGGCATAAAATTTTATAGTATGATGATGTCCTGAAGTCCTATCTATAAGTTCAAATAAAGCGTTTGCTCTAATACTACCTTTGCTATTTACTCTCCATTTATTCGCACCATCCCCAATATAAGGTGGACCTACATTAGCGTCCTTTATAAAAGAACCAGTAACACCTATTGTTATCCAATCTCCATCTCCAGCACTACCGCCAATTTCCCAAGGAGGCTGTAGATTATCACTTCGTGTAGTAGTCGGAAGAGTAGCTGTATTAAAATTAAATTGTTGTATATAAGCTCTATTTGTTTTTTCTTTATGCGTGTCCATTATTTTACTAATTAAATCTGTATTTTTTATTTCAATATCATTCATATCTAAATTAACTTCCATACCACAATTGAAATATATTTGCTGAGTTTGTCCATTTGCGGTTCCAGAACCAATTGTTATTACGGGGTCGTCTTCATCATCAACTAATATATCAATATCTGTTGTTTGAGAAATTCTTGGTAATGAACTAACACTATTTCCACTAGTTATTACTTGATTTTCTAATATATTATATCCATTCATATCTAAATTTCCATTTATAGTTAATCCATTTAATCCACGAAGTTCATTTCCATTCATATCCAAATAACCACCCATTTCGATATTTGTAGCATTTAAATTCGTTACATCCAGCGTCTGAAAGCTTACTTTGTTATTAAAAGCATCCGTACTAGCAAAACCAAAAGAGCTATCTTCAATATTTATTGTAGCTGTTCTAGTAGAACCCGACTGCATTGTTTGACCTACACTTGTTAATACAAATGGATTCATTTCTTGCTTAGTATTTAATCCTTTATAATTATTATACATAGATACACGAATATCTGTATTTCCTACACCAGTATTATTACATATTCGTCTAATTTGAATATTAGCGCCACCGTTACTAGCTCCACTTGAAGTAGAATTATGTCTACCACAAAGAACTCTTATTTGATCTATATATCCTACATCTCCGCTGTTGTTTCCTGTAGGATTTTTAGATAATAATGTTATATTCGCGTGTGCTGAACCTGAACTAAGTGATGTAAAATTAACAATAAATGATAAATTATCTACAAATTTATAATTTGTTCCTGCATTTGATCTATCGATTATTTCAAACATAGCATATGCAGACCTTTGATCAGTTAAAACTGATTGAGCGCTTTGGGGTTCAATCGTAGCAATTGTCTGCCACGATCCATTAGGTATATTTGTTGATGTTAAATCATTATTATCAAATATTTTATATTCATATAAATCATTTACTACGCTTTTAATTTTATTGTTTTCAACTAAATTTATGTGATTATTTTTTACCATATTAATATCACCCTTAATATACAACTCTCTTTCAATGTTAACAGAATTATCAATAACTGTATATTGAGTTGTAGCATTAAATGATTCAGTAGGAAAATTAGGATAAAGTGGTGGAAGTGTATTATCAGGAACACCCGCTATATAAAGACTTTTAATAAAAGTAAAATTCTGAATTAATTCTGTTTGCGTAAATATACGCGCATCTACAAGAGTCCATTGTAATTTATTGAAATCATTCATTATATTTAAACTATTTTTATACAATCTCACATTAAATACAATACTATTTTGACTGTTTGATGGTAAAGTCGATAAACTATCTAATTTCAAACAAATATGACACGTATTTGAATTTATTTCTTTAATTAATTGAATGTATTCTATACCAAAATTTGTTCCTACATTATAGTATTGTCTGTCACAAGACAAAACCTTTATAAATCCTGTATATTCTATATTTGTTGGAGTCGTATTCTGATTTACCGTAACTGTCGATGTTCCACCATCATCGTCATCAGAATCTATAGTTGGTGTTACACCTCCTCCTATTGGATTTATAGTTATAGGTTCTAATGTTATTGGTTGTATAGTTACTTGCTCTGGTTGAACTGATAGTTGCTGTTCGATTGGATTAATTGCTACATTTTGTGTAGTAACATCATTGATTACCCCGCCATTAGAAGAAGATGAATTATTATTTACAAGAGGGGTATCAGCTGGTGGTGGAATATAGTTAGCATTTGTATTTTCTTTTGTAATAATACCAGCAATAAAATGAATTTTTGTATTATATTCTTCATAATTAGCATCATGAATTTCAACTGTATAGTAACCTGTAGCATTTAAAAATTCGTCATCCGCACCCGAAACAGTTGCTATTATTACAGAATTTTCGTGACTTTGAGATGTTAAAGGCATTGGAAATAACATTTTTTTACTTTGTAATATACCTGTTTCTAAAGAATATGTATCATTGTGTACAAAATTTAAATTATTTGATATATCCACGTTGTTAAAAGACACATCTAGTCCGTTATTTAATGAACCACCAGAACCACTTGCTCCTTTAGAACCTTCATATCTAATAAGAGAAACAAAAATACTATGATTTGGTCCAGTAGCATCTATATCCCAATTACTCTGGTCGTCTTTTCCATATATATAAAAATATCCATTCTTATTATCAAATACAAAAGAATATGGTGTATCCGCTTCCTTTTGTGTAAAAAATTGATTTGAACCTGGTTGTCCCGTCCAGATTTTATAGGTATAATCACCTCTAGTTCCCTTTTTAAAATTAATTGTATCTCTTAATGCCGATAAATTAATATCATTAGCATCTGGTAAATACCAAGTTGTTTTTGTCTTGTATCCAGGAAGTGGAAAACTAGTGTCAGAATTAGAAGGTTCTGTACCATCAGCCTCCGGATGCGGATATAATTCAACTTTATGATAAAATGTTAAATGTGGAACACTTGTTAGTTTTTTGCCCCTAACTAATAGTGGCTGACCGACAGGATCCTGACAATTTAATGTTGCTATTTGAGATGATGGGACCGCATTTGGACCCGATGTAGGAACATCTCCAGATGGAACGCCATTATTAAAATATAATGTGTCTAAGTAATCACAACTTTCTGGGTGTTTAAATTGATTACCAACTTGAATTAAATTACCAGGAAGTTCATCCGGCACTAAATCTGAAAATATACTTTCATTAAATACATTTTCCTTGTATGGAGTCTGGGCGGGATTATTATATCTTTCTGCTTTATAAATATCATTTACTTCTCTACTTTTCTTCCATAAATTTGATATTTTATCAGGTTCTGATATCGACATATAATATATATTTATATATAATTTGTAAATAAATATAAATTTAATTCAAGGTTGAATATGTAATACTAACGCTCTTTAAACTTCTTGCTTCTGTATCATATGTTGAGGAATCTAATTCATCTGGGTCATTTTTAATACCTATTCTATAAAATATCCTATCTATTCCAACCCCATTTGCAAGATTACTTGGATTTTGTGATTCTAGTCCAAAAAGTTTAAAACAATATCTTAAGGCTCCATTATTAAATACTAATTGATTGTTACTTATATAACAACCAGTTCCATCATATACGTTACTAATAGTTGGTGTTCTTAACTGACAGTCAAGCCAGCCTGTTCTATATTTTGTTTGTGAGTTACTATTTGTAAAAGTATGAACTCCTCCTGTGTTATAATTTGTCTGATAAATAGGCCCTTCTAAACAAATATACATAATATAATCAGTCCCTAAAGTAAGTGAATCTAAGACATTATTACCATTAACATATACTTCTACCGATTTATAATTTCCACCTCTCCAATTAGTGCTTTCATCTACTAATGTAACAAATTTGTAATCCCCTGTTATAGACCATATTCCTTGTCCTGTATAATATGGCTCACCAGAATTAGCGGTGGCCCAATTATTATCATAATTCCAAGATTCTCCTCTTGTACCTTGACTTTCATAATTTTTACCTGTAACATCATTATCATAATAAATTCGATAATTGATATATGGATTTAACTTATTAGTGTCTTTGGTATAAGGAGTTCCAGAGGCTGCGGCAAAACCACTTCGAAATCCACCTTTACACCACATTAATTGCGTATCTTCTAAAGTAAATGGATTACCTGAGTGAGTATGGTCGTAATTATTATTATACCATTCATGGTTTGTAGAAGGTGTTCCAGAAAATGAATATCCTGGAAAGTGTCTTGTAAAAGATACTTGTGTTACCGTAACTACGCCTCTAGGATCTTTTAATTTCAATGACTGAAAACCACTACTTGGAACCTGTCCAGCTGGAAGAGTTACACCATTATATGTAAAATCCCACCATAAAATTTTAGGTATTCCTACACCCCCCCAATTCCAAGTATCGGAATTAACAGTCAAATTTAAATATTTAGTATTTGTAGTTGCCTCTGAAAATATATTATTAGTCATTCTTACATCATAAGAAAATTGAGAATTTGGACCTATTCCTTCATTTCCATCTCTTGAAAAGTTGTATGAAGAACTTCTTAATATATCACCGGCTGCATTTACTTTTACAGTTTGAACAGAAAAATTTTCAGCTTGTGGCGTTTGCACAGGTATATTCCAATCGTATTCTTTCTCTTCTAATAAAGTTGGATTTCCTCTATAGTATAATTGAAACCGAATCAATTTTTCATCATAATATATCCATGGTGCATATATATTACTAATCTGTAAACCTGTAAGTTCAAATGGTAAAACTGAACGTGGCATATTTATTCCAAATAAATTTATCATTTGTATTGCTGCGGATAAACCTCCAACTGGAGTTGTATGTGTAATATCATTTCTTGCTACCCATCCTAATAAATATTCTATTTTGTTTACTTTTTGCGCCGCCGACATAAGATTTGTTTGTTCTAATTCTATAGCATTAAACCCATAATTACTCAGAAAAGCATCACCAAAATTTTGTTGGGTTATATTATACACACCAGTATCTCTAGTAATATATTGAACATTATAATAACCACCAAAACGGGCATTTTCAATACTAGCAAATTGACCAGTTACTGGTCCAGTAGGGTCATCATTTATTACATCTATTTTTGGTGATAAAGCTCCTGTTGTAGAAGTATTTGTATAAGTTCTGGGAAATACCGCCGCTACGTTATCAAATCCTATTATAGGTGTTGGTTGTTGGGCATTTTCAACAACAGTAAGTAACGGTATTAT
>Ga0209503_10000062_pt1 | contig 71419 bp, 39 predicted proteins | sample SouAtlMetagenome_2_FD_187448 | JGI IMG/M metagenome (GOLD analysis project Ga0209503, IMG submission 187448) | Marine eukaryotic phytoplankton communities from Atlantic Ocean - South Atlantic ANT15 Metagenome (SPAdes) (version 2) | ecosystem: Environmental > Aquatic > Marine > Oceanic | place...
AATCAAGGTCCGCGACCTCTCGGCGACCGCCGTGTCCATCGCGCCGGCCGACTTCTCGAGCTGGCACGACGTGCGCACCGAGCTCATGTCGGAGGCCAAGGCGGGCCTCAAGGCGCGCGTCGAGGCCGAGATCGCGGCGGCGGGCCCCGACGACGACCTGGCGGCCATGAAGGCGGCCTTCGCGGGCGAGGAGCGCGACATCGAGCACGCCATCGACCACGACGTGCACACCTTCTCGGCGACGCTCGACGTCTCGTACAACTTCCTCTCGCACTAGACGCGCGGACGGAAGGACGTGGGGACGGGCGGAGACGCGAAGCGCACTGATGCTCTCTTAGCCCCGACACAACCACGCTCTTAGCCAAACACACACACACACCTAGCCGAGGCGACACCACCATTCCCATTCGCTACCACCACCGCGGTCGTCCTCGTAGTTTGCGGTGAGGTGGGGCGCAGCGCGTGCGCTGGGCCCCCACGGTTCTTTTAAACAAGACTCGTTTCTTTTCACGCGATGTAATCCTCCTTGGGAATACCGAGGAGCTCCGCGGCCACGACGTAGCCGTGCCCAAAGGGGAAGGTCGTGTCGTTGATCTTGTCGCGGAGCAGGTCGGCCGTGACCTCCTTGATGAGCGGCGCGCCGTGCGTGTCGGGGTTGTCGGGGTCGACGCTGCGCGGGCCGTCTAAGTCTTTGATGACCACGTCGCAGCCACTTTCTAGCGACTCGCGAAGGTGGTCGAACACGCTCTGCGCGGCGTTCATGTGGAGCTTGGTCTCGATGTAGTCCGGGACGTAGAAGGCCTTGCGCGACTCGACGTAGTTGAACACCTGCCCGGGAAAGCGCGTCTCGTCGCTCGCGTACAGGCACGTCGTCGGGTCGACCCCACGCAGGCGGCGGTGCGGGAGCTGCTCGTTGCGCCACCACGCCTTGTCCGCCGCGTGCGGGCGGCCGGGGAAGTGCTTGAGCGACTGCCAGTAGTTCTCGAAGCACGCGTACGTGTGGCCGTCGGGCGCGTGGTACGCGCCGAGGCTCAAGTCCATGGGCGAGAAGGCGCGCCGGTAGGGGTTGGTCGTGGGCTGCGCGCTGGTGACGTCCACGCAGCGCGTCGAGCCGTTGGCCCGGCCGTGCTTGGGCGCGCTGCCCTTGACGCCGCGCTTCACCTTGGAGCAGATGTACACCTTGCCCGACATGTGGCGTTGGCGATGGTGTTGGTGGTGGCGCTAGTGGCAGCGTCACAGCTCACCGGGACGCGGCAAGGTGGGCAGGCAGCTCGCGCGAGAGCCCCTTCCGCACGTCGGCCCGCGCGCGCGCCCCACCGCTGGCTGCCAGCCGCCGCCACCGCCGCCAGCGCCACGCCAACGGAACCGATGCCGCTTGGCGACCTGTGCGTGGACCCGTCCTTTTTGGACGCGTGGGGGGAGTGCTTCTGGAGGCTGCCGCTCGGGCTGCTGCGCTCGCTCGCGATGCTGAACCGCGCGTGGAACGCGCGGCTGGTTGCGCACTTTCTCACGTACCAGCAGACCGTGCAGTTTGGCAAGGAGGACTGCACGAACGAGAACGCCAGGTTCCTGCTCAACCTGGTGCGCCGGTACACGGGGCGGATGATCAACCGCACACTCCTGATCAGCTTTGAGGGCTGGGAGGACGTCGCAGAACCGGAGCCGTGGATACTCTTTGACCTGTACGACTGGCTGCAGAAGCACCTCCTGCTCGGGACCGTTGCGAAGGAGACGCCGGACGCCACGTGGCGGATCGATGAGGAGATGCCGCTCGAGGCCGCCTTCTTGCTGGGGCGCGCCGCGGCCCTCGACGTCAACCAGCTGCAGCGCAGGATCGATGTCGCGCTCCCGCTCACTCGGAGCAACCAAGACGACGAACCGATGCGCAAGACGCTGCACCCGTGGTACCTGTGCAGGCCGCGCACGGACACCGTCCCGCAGGCCCCGCTGGACAGGTTCGACGCCGATCACCTGTCCAAGGTGGGCCTGACGGCCCTCGCGGGGTGCTGCCTCAAGGGCACGCTGCATCTGCTGCACACCCACAACCTCTCGAACATCACGCTCGAGAGGCAGCGCCTCGACGACGAGGGCGCGCGCGCGGTGGCCAGCGCGATGCACGCGATGAGCGCGACGCCGCGCTCGCTCAAGCTCAAGAACACGATCACAAAGCTCTCGATGGGGCTGCTCGGCACGGTGTTGGAGCTCGTGCCGCGCGGCGCGACCTTTTGCACAAAGTACCTGAACACCCTCGACCTGTCACACAACGAGCTTGGGCCCACGGGCATCAAGCGGCTGTCGCGCATGTTCATGAGCTGCCGGTGGAAGCATCTCCCCGAGCTGAAGCACCTGGACTTGAGCAATTGCGCAATTGGCTGCACGGCGATGGACGAGCACCTCGCGCCGTGCTTTGCGACGGAGATGGTGCTGGGCGGCCTGAAGAGCCTCAAGCTGAAGAACAACCCCATAGGCAAGCGCGGGCTCGGTGCGTTCCAGTCGCGCGCGCGGGGCATGACCGCGCTCGAGCGCCTCGAGCTGATGGGTTGCGTCACGATGCCCGAAGTGATCCAGGACTTTGCCGTGTGGCTCAAGCGGGACGCCAAGTGGGTGCAGATCAAGGAGGTCCATACGACGTACTTGTGTCCACAAGATCTCCACTTGAAGACGTTTGCGTCGTTGAAGACGGACTGGGAGAAGGCGCAGTACCTCGTGCAGCAGGCGGTCAACGTGCACACGGCGGAGCGCGCCTGGAAGGAGGCGCTGCCGACGCGCCTGAACTTTGATTAGGACCTCCGGCGTGTGCGTGTGTGTGCGTTTGTGCGTGTCTGATCAACACGATTCTTGTTTCCATTTTGAACACACGCACACACACGCACACACGCGCGCGCGTGCGACACGCGCGCGTGCCTAGCTGCCGCCGCCCGTCGAGAGGTTGAGCGTGGGCAGCGGGATGCCCACGCTCGTGTCGGCCTCCTGGGCCTCGGGGGTCACGTAGAGCTCGCACTTGCCCGGGGCGAGCGGCAGCGGGCTGGGCACGAGCCACTCCCACGCGCGCAGCAGCGCGGCGAGCCCCATGGCGAGCGGGTAGACGAAGAAGCCGACGCCGAACCAGAAGAGGGCCGCGAGGGCGATGGCGAGGTCGAAGAGGCACCACTGGCCGCACGCCCAAAAGGGCGAGCCGAAGCCGAGCCCGTCGTACCAGTCGCCGCACGTGCACGCAAACTTGTACGCGCGCCACTTGCCCTCGGGCACCTCGCGCGCCCACGCCCACGGCAGCGCGGCCGCGAGCAGGAAGAAGAGCTTGAAGAGCATCCAGAAGACGAAGATGACGTAGCCGTTGTCGCTCACGTGCACGTGCGCGCTCGCGATGCCCGCGTGGTGGCTCGTCTCGGCCAGGTCGACGAGCGCGGCCCACACGCCGATGGCGTAGAGCGTGCACCGCGGCGACTGCACCCACACGATGCAGGGCAGGTTGGCCCAGTGCGCCGCGGCGCCGAGGCGCATGGACGCCAGCTGACGCGGGAAGGCGACGCTGTGCGGCACCGAGAACGCCAGCCAGCCGCCCCACCACCACCAGAGCACGAACGCGAGGAGCAGCGCCATGGCCACCGCGTACACGGGCAGCGTCCACGCCGCCCCGTTCCAGACGTCGCCGTGGTTGCGCATCACGTACCAGGGGAACAGGATCGTCTCGAGCAGCGTGAACTTTTCGCACGAGAGGTCCTCGCACCCGAGCACGGCGCCCCACACGATGTCCTCCGTGGCGTTGTCGTACTTGACGAGGCGCAGGCTAAAGTGCGGGCTCGAGCAGTTCCAGAGCTGCCGCGTGTCGAACTGGCGCCGCAGGCCCGGCGCCAGCAGCGGGTAGTAGGCGTGCTGCGTGAAGCTCTCAAACTTGGCCTGCTGGTAGTGCACGGGCAGGTCGATCGGCAGCGTGAGCGTCGGGTCCCAGTGCTTGGGTCGCTGGCTCGCGCAGCCCCCGCAGCCCACGTACAGGCTGAACGTGCTCGTGTCGTAGGGCTCCTTGAAGACAAAGTCGAAGTCGACCACCTCGCCCTCGCCGTCGGCGTCCGTGTGCAGGTCGGCCACGTCGAGCTCGAGCCCGCCCGAGTTCTTGAGGTAGGCCACCTGCGAGGTGCTGTGCTCGTGCGCGGCGTGGCAGCAGCCGTGCTCGCAGCCGTACTGCGGCACGTGCGCCAGCGGCGGCAGCGCCAGCAGCGGCAGCGCCGCGAGCATGCGAGCGCCTTCCCTCTCCCCATACCCAGACCCGCGCGGAAAGGGCTAAATCGTGCACGCCGGAAAACGACCATGTTAGAACGCACACGCACACACGCACACACGCACACACGCGCGCTCGCGGAGAGGCACGCACACACGCACACGTTGGCGTCCACGCGCCCGGCGTCCGTCCTCCCCCCCACCCCACCCCTTCGCAGGCCCCGGCTCACTCCTCGATCGTGAGCGTGCTCAGGTCCACCCCGGCGGCCGGCGTCTTGATCCTTTGCTTCTTTCTGGCCTTGGCCTGGGCGATCATGGCCGCGCGGGCCTTGCTGGAGCGTCCGGGCCTGCTCGAGCTCTGCGACGAGACGCTGGACCCGGGAGACGCCGGCGGTTGAGGCGGGCGCGCGCCGCGCGACGCGAGCGGCGCGTCCTCCTCGGAGTCGGAGTCGGAGTCGGCTGCCGCGGGCGCCGGCACGGGCGTCGGGGCGGGCGCCGCGGGCTTGGGCGCCGCGGGCGCGGGCGCCGCGGGCGCGGGCGCCGCGGCCTTGGGCACCGTGGGCTTGGGCGCCGTGGGCTTGGGCGCCGCGGGCGCGGGCGCCGCGGGCGCGGTGGGCTTGGGCGCCGCGGGCGCGGGCGCCGCGGGCGCGGGCGAGGCCGGTTGCGCCGCCCGAGACGCCGCCCTCGCAAGCTCCTCCCGCGCCTCCCGCGCGTCGTCGTCGGCCTCCTCGGCGTGAGTGCGGGCGGCGCGCCGGCGATCGCTCTTTGCCGTCGCCGCCGCGTTGAGGAGCGCCTGTTGCTCCTCGACGTTCTCGCCGTCGGGGGGAGGGTTCTCCGCGGGATTGGCTTGCTGACGCTTCTGCATGCCTCCCATGGTTAGGGCCTTCTGCTTCTGCTTCTTGGGGGGGTTGCTGGCGTTGCCGCCGTCGCCGCCGGGCTGCATGCGTTGCTTGCCGGCCGCGTTGCTGCCGCGGCTGCCGGGCTGCGCGCGCTGCTTGCCGGCCGCGTTGCTGGCGTCGCTGCCGCTCCCGCTCCCGCTGCCGCTGCCGCCGGCGCCTCCACCGGGGGGTGGCTTCGGGTCCGGTATGTCCTTGAGCTTCGGGATTGTGCGCGTTTCGGAAGGCAACTTGAGCGTGAGCAGCTTCTTAAGATCCTTCGGCTCGGGGTTGCCGAGCAGGCTCCCAAACCGATTTCTGTAGTTCCGCTCCTCCCCGAGATCGCCGTCCTCGAAGAGCTTGGTGCCCCGCGCGGGAGGCTTCTTGGCGTCGCACTCCGCCGGGTCCTCGATCGACAGGGTGGCGCCCATCTTGTAGAGCGTCTTGTACCCCGGGAAGTTGAGGTAGCCTGCGTCCTGCGCGACCCTCTGGGCGACGGAGTGGTGGGTCAGGTCGCGGTTGCGGAGCAGGTCGAGGATCTTGAAGTCCGACGTCGTCTTGAACGTGGTTGCGCTCAACGGCTGGAGATCGTGGTAGAGCGGCTGGCCCTCCTCATTCTTCCAGTCGGACTTGTAGCTGACCGTCCATCCCGCCCCCTGGGGGACCCCTATGGCGAGTTTTTGGGGTTCGGGGCGGTACATGCGGTACTCGTCGTTGCACAGGGGGGAGACCGCGTACGGAAGGCGCCAGCTCAGCTGGTAGCGCTCGGCGATGTTGGGGTTGTTGACGCGGCCAGGGTCCTCTGGCGAGGCCAGCGCGCCACCGAGCAGCGTCCGGACCTTGTAGTCGGCATCGCCACTGCCCCACGGGTCGTCCTTTTTCGTGGAAGCGATGGCGGCTCTCGGCATGTTGGCCAGCTTCCACACGCGAAAGAAGGTCCGAAGTCCGGACTGGACGGCCCTGAATACGTGCTCGTTGTAATCCTTGAAGAAGTAGGGATCCGATTCATCGTTCTTTGGTCGATCTTCCAGTGGGAACCGCTTTTGGTACTCGTCGTTGCGGACCCAGCGGCACGTCTCCGGCCGAAAGTCGATCTCGAGCGGCAGGCCGGCCATGAGGCGCAGGTTGAACCGCATCCAGTTGCTCCACCGGATCCTGGTCCTGTCACTGCTACCGAGCGCGAAGAAGTCGGTCGATTCGGAGCGACCGCCGGGGGCCACGTCCCTCCACCAGCGGAAGGTCTCGTTGTAGTACCAGCTCAGGAAGGTGTGCAAGCCGAGGGGCCCTGTGCCCTCCTTCGGGAGCACATCTCGGTAGGTTCCATTCGCCTTGTTGCGGTTGTCCTCCAGCCGCGTGAGCACGCTGAGGCCCTGGCCGCCGAGGAAGTACGGCGGGAACTTTTTGACGTAACCGTCTTCGCGACCTTGCGTGCTGCCGCTCCAGTGGTCCTTATCCTTACCCGTCGCACTGGACTCCTTGTCAAAGGGGCCCATGTAGTTGATCTTGTTCTGAATCTCCACCAGCTTTGCGTACTTTTTGTCCGGCGTGTCCTCGGACAAGAGCACGCACAGCGCCTCGCGGATGTACGCCTCGCGCTTGTTGCCGTACTCCACCGCGAACGCCGTGGCCGGCAGGTACGCGCCACCCGCCTTCTCCTTCTCGTACAACCCCTTGTTGTGGCCGAATCCCCACCCTTCCTCGACGTCCTTCGGGTCCCTGTTCCACGGGCTGTCCGCGGCGAGGCTGCGCAGCAGGTCATCGCGTATCTTGTAGTCGCCCGCTGTCCACATGCCCAGCGACGCGCCCGAGCCGCCGTCCTGGCTGGTATTGGTGCCGCCGTCGCTTTCTGAGCTGCGCGCGATCGCTCGCTTGTTGTACTCTTGCACGGTCTCGCCACTGATGCCGTGGGCCTCCAGCTCGTCGACGAGCATGTTGAGGTACTGCGCGTCCTTGATGCGCTGCGCCTCGTTCTTTTCGTCGGTTTTGGTCGGCACATACTCTGGTGGGTGGGCCTGTTTGAGCGTCGTGTTCCACTCGCGGTACGGCTGGATGCTCTTCTCGAACCCCTTGGGGCACGGCGTCATGTCTTCGCGCTTGTGGAAGTCGCGCCACTGCGGCTTCTTGTACCTTGGGTTGTAACCAGGCAGGGGCAAGCCATCGTCCCGCATCCCTGCCGCCGGCGCGACATCGAGCGCGCCCGCGTCTGCCGACGGGCCCGCCGCGCCGCCGCCGTCGTGCCCTCCCTGCAGAGCGAGCGCGCCACTCTGCGGCGCAGCGGCGGCGCCCGCTTCCGGGTCGTAAGCGGCAAGCGTTGGCTGTGCCTGGTTGCCGATCCAGTTGCGGAGCCAGCTGCCCGTCTTGTTCATGAACGGGCCGAAGTAGGCGTCCCCCTCGTAGTACGCCACGCTGTCACCAATCAGCTCGCCCTCGTCGTCCTCGACCTCGTGGAACTCCTGCACGGCGCGGCGCTCGGCCGCCGCGGCAAACTGGAAGGCGCGCTTCTTGTGGAGCGTCTCCAACTGCGCCCAGACCACATTCCACATCTTGGCAAAGACGTGCACGCGGTGGGCCGCCAGGTACGACTCGCGATCGAGCGTCTCGCGCAAATACAGTTGGTCGTACTCATGCACGAGCGCGTCGTCGTCCACGCCCAACTCTGTGGCCCGTTCGTAAGCCAGCCGTTTGAAGTGCGCGAGCATGAAGGTCTGAGCGTGCAGCACCTTGATGGCGTTGTCGAGCTCCATGGTTTCCGCGTGGTCCTCTTTCCTGTAGTCCCGCAGCTCGTCCAAGACGCGCGTGATCCTGTACTCGTCGCGCGTCATGGTGAGCATCAGCTCGAACATGTTACGCAGCGCGTGGATCGCCCACTCCCGCGTGTCGCCCCTCAGCGGGTCGCCACCTTGCCCCATGTTGGCGCGCGCCACGTGGTCCGCAACCACATCCTCCCAAAACTGTGGGTTCAGCGTGGGGGATAGGAGGAATCTCCTGTCGTCCGTGCGCGGGTCCTGGTTGTTCTCGTCGTCTCGGAGATCGTCGTCGGTTGCGGGCTTCCACTCGTTCTCGCGCGAGGACGAGGGAATGTACGCTTCGCGATCCGCAAAGAGCACCTCGGGATCGCGCTGCTCCTCGTCTGCGGCGACATACTTGTTGATCTGGTTCGTCAGCATCTTGAGCGCGAGCTCGGAAGCCTTGTCTGCGACCTCCTTGTTGTAGAGGTGCTCGGCCTGGTCAATGTCAACCTCGCCGATGGCCTGCGCGAGCGCCTGGTGCATGTAGTACCCAAAGTACCACTTGCTCTCCTGGCCCCGCATGTAGAAGGCCGCGCAATCAAAGGCCTCGGGCCCGTGCCCCAGGGTGGCGTCGTATTGCCTCGATCGCACGTCCATGATCGTCGCCTTGCGGTGGTCCCGGACCATCTGGTACAGGAGGCGGTTGATCTCCTTGGCCTCCCGCTCGTAGTCGTCCATGCGGATGTTGTTCGCTTCCATGTCGCGGATGCGCGAGCGCAGCAGGACCGACTTCATCTCGTAGCCCACGAAGCGGTAGGTCTGGTCTTCCACACCTCGGCCGTCGGCAAACTGGAGGTCGGCAATGGGCGTCCGATATTTCAACCCGCTGTCGATCCAGCGCGACTGCGAGGCGCCGTCGAAATAGGGATCTTCCTCGTCGTCGTCGTCGTCGTCGTCGCCCGGATCTGGGTCGGGCGGGCCGGCGACGACCATCGCGCCACCGCCACCGGCGTTGGCGTCATCCTCCTCCTCGTCCGCCAGGCTCCGGCCCCCAGCCACGGCTGCGGCCCCCGGCGCCGGCGCCCGCGCGGGCCCCACGTCCATGGGCGCCCCGCCGTCCCCGTCGACCCCCGCGTCGTCGTCGGCGGAGTCCTCGTCGCTCGACTCCGCAAGTCCCAGTCGCACCGGTGGCGGGGCGCCCGGCGGCGGGGCGCCCGTCGCCTGCGCCTTGTTCGTCTCGGGCATCCTGTTGCGGAAGCAGTCGGCCACGACGCTGCCGGCGTGTCCAAGCGCACCCATCGTGGCCGCGCGCACCACACCGCGCGCCTTCTTCCTCACCGAGGTCCCGGCGCGGCTTATCGTCTTCTGGAGCAACGCCACATTGCTTCTGGCGCCAGGCGCCAGGGTTGGCGAGGGTGGCGTGGCTGGCAGCGATTTCCTGCCCGGTGGCAGCGACGACATGCCCACACACGCTCCAGATGGGACGGCCTCGTGCCGCTCACAAAGTGAGCGTTTTGGGAAAGCGCCCGCCAGCGCGACTTGGCGTTAAAAAATGTGGCGCCATTTGCGCCACGCCACATGCACATATACACACACGCGCGCGCGCGCGCTTCCGGGCACCCGCCCACAACCACACCACCACGCGTCATCAGAGGTCGTCGCGCATGTCGACTATGCGCCAGGCGGCGAGCCCGCTGCCCAGGAGGCACAGCGCGACGGCGCCGAGGTTGGTGTGGTACCGCGGCGTGAAGAGCAGCAGCGCCACGGCCATCGGCAGCGGCTGCACCGGATCGGGGATGAGCACCGAGCAGACGACCGCGATGAGCGCCGCGACGAGCGGCCAGAAGCTGCCACTGTTGATGTACGTCGTGTTGCCCTCGGCCGGCACCTCGCGCACCCCGTCGGGGTACGAGTCAAAGTTCATCGCCACGCCCAGGTTGAGGAAGGTGGCGTAGAGCAGCCAGCCGGTGAAGAGGCCGTAGCCGGGCGCCAGGAAGAGCAGCGTGCCGTACTGCGGGCCGGGGAGCGTCCACGCCTGCAGCTGCGCCGCCGCGACGAGCGCGAGCGCCCACGCGAGCGCGAGCACGACGAAGGCGATCCAGAGCCACACACCCTTGGTCCGGTCGACGCGCGGCGCGGCCGCCGTCTTGTCGACGGCGCTCCGCTGCCGGTTGAACTGCTCCACCTGCTGCTTGCCGGACAGGTGCGGCTCCGGCGCGTGCGAGCCGATGCGAAAGATGACGGGCCAGATGGCGCAGAGGCAGCACGCCAGCGCGGCGCAGCCGGCGGCGCGCACGTGCGTCTGCTCGCGGAAGACCTCGATCTGCGTGATGGCGCCCGCGAAGATCAGGTAGACGCCGGACATGCCCAGCCACGCGGTCAAAAAGTACCACACGGGACCAAAGACGGGGCTGCCCTCCTCGTGGCTCCGGGCGACCTTGCTGTGCGCCGCCTTGCTCGGCCAAAACTGCCCGGGCGACCACGAGGAGCGGTAGGGCGCGGCCACCTGCCGCACCGTGACCATCTTGCCGAAGAGGTCGGGCCGGCCGTCGGGCCCCTGCCCGCGCGACGCCCACGAGAAGGAGGCGAGGATGAGCACGCTCGCCAGCAGCATGAAGCCCGCGAGGATGACCGCCGCCGACGACTTGACCAGGTCCTCGGGCGGGTGCTCGATCGTGGGCACGTCCTCGAGCGTCATCGCCGCCCACGCACGGCGCGCGCGCACGCACGCTCGCACACCCGCACACACCCAACGGTCCCCCCTGCCCGTTATCCATAGGGGTCGCTTGTCGGCCTAATTGGCCGCGGCTCACGCGAGCCCGAGCCGCTCCAGCAGCTGCGAGAAGGGGCCGGACACGCGCGCCGCGCCCGGCGGCGTCAGGTAGGCGCGCGGCGGCGGCGACGAGGGCGGCGACGCCTCGTCGAGCGGCGGCTCGAGCTCCGGCTCGGGCTCCGGCCCCGGCGCCCACGCGCGCTTGCGCTTGAGCATCGTCTTCAGCGCGGCCTGGCTGCGCTCCTGCAGCTCGGCGTACGCGCAGGTCACCTCGCGCTCGAGCGTGCGCACCCACTTGGTCTGGCTCCCGTCGCGCCAGCACGCGCACTGCGCCGCGAAGGCGCGCCAGCGCTCCGAGCCGGCGTAGTAGCCAAAGGCGCGCTGCGCGTTGAGCACGTCGCGCGGCGCGGGGTCCTCGGCGAGGATGCGCCGCGCGAGCTCGTCCATGAACACCACGCGGTGGAGGGACGCCGGCGCGCACAGATCGAGCCGGTCCGCCGCGCAGTGGTTGCACACGGCGAGCACGGCGTGCGCGCCCGTCGACGCCGCGAGGCAGTCGAGGCTGAGCCAGCGCCGCGCGCCGGCGCACATCTCGAAGGCCATCGCGAACACCCGCCGCAGCTGGTCGGGGTACTCGAGCTCGCTGTCCATCAGCGTCGCGTGCCGGTCGAAGAGCGCGAGCAGCTCGCGCAGCAGCTCGGAGAAGAAGTATTCGTAGTTTTGCAGGAACCACGAGGGCACCGCGTCGCGCTCCGACGTGCCGAAGGCCTGCTGCGTCGTGCGCACGAGCACCTCCTCGAACGCCACACCGATGGCGCTGCCCTGGGGCACGCTGGGCAGCTGGTTGGGGTGCCGGCCGGCGGCGGCCACGAGGGCGGACGCAAAGGCGCGCGGCACCTCGGGGAAGCGCACGTCGAGCATCATCGTCGCCGTGCGCACCGGGTGGTGCGTCTGGAAGAAGAAGGCGCGCGCGAGTGTGTGGTAGACCTCGAAGCGCACCTCGTTGAGGGGCTCCGCCTCGGCGGCCTCCATGGCTACTCGCGATAGAAAAAAGGCCCCTTGCTCTTGGAAACGGGTACAAGCCAAGCGTTTTTGTTTTCAGAGTACACACACACACACGCACACGCACACTCACGCCTGTGCCCACCTTCCCTTTGTCGGCCGGCCCCGACGGACGGTCTCCCGGTTCAGCGCCGCGTTCGAGAGGCCCTTGGCGATCTCCGCGCCGACCTTGGGCTCGTCGCAGCACGTTCGGCCCGTCCTCACGTTTTCGTACCACGCCGTGAGGATCTCGCCGTCTGCGGGTTCCTTCTTCCAGTCCTTGGGGTGGGTCTCGGGCGGGCCGCGCGCGTTGGTCGCGACGCGGTCGTCGTACTCACCGAACAGCGCCGCGTCGGTCAGGCGTCGCGCGAGCACGGCCTCGGATTCGGGCTTGTCGTAGCGCCACTCGCCCGTGCGCTTGTTGTGGTACACGCACCCGAGGCACATCATCCCGCCGCTGACCCGCCTCCAGTTCTTGGGGAGCGTCATGCTGGACTTGCTTGCCCTAGTGTGTGTGTGGCGGCCGCCAGGTGTGACGTTGGCGGTGGTGGCGACGGGTCGACCCGGCGCGCCGCGCCGCCAACCCCGCCACCGTCACAGCTGACAGGGGCTACCAATAGGGCAGAGGGAACCAGAGGGGAAACCCCTGTGCGTTTCGAAGCTCGCCGCGCCGCCAACGCCGCCAAGCCTCAAATAACGCCAACCCGGCGTTGCCTTTAAGAGCAGAGGAGAAAGCGCGTGCGCAACCAGAAATGGTGCAGCAGAAGCTCCTCAACGATGCGGAGATGAGCCCCGTCGAGCAGGAGGTCGTGCGCAACGAGGTGCTGACCTTCATGCGCGACCACAACGCCGCCGAGGACCCCGAGTATTACCCGTTTGGCATCCTCAACCTCACGTACTGGGACGAGGCGGGACGGCCGATGCGGCGCAAGGCCCAATACTGGCAAGTCGTCGCGGCCAACCACCTGCTGCACAAGGACCTCGACAAGCCGTTCAACGAGCGCAAGGCGAGCCTGCTCCTCGCGCACGAGATGGGCACGGGCAAGACCATCTCGACCATCCTGGCGCTCGCGGGGGTGCTGCGCCAGATGCGGTGGTGGCTGGCGTCCGTCGGTAAGCGCAACCCCACCACCGGCCAAACGGAGATGCCGCTCGAGAAGAAGATCGTGATCATGGTTCCCACGGGCGTGCTGCTCAAGTGGGAGGCGGAGGTGCGCGCGTGGACCACGCTCGGCGACCGGCTGCTCGTGACCAACAAGGTGGAGGAGCTCACCGAGGAGGCGATCGAGGCCGCGCTGGTCATCATCGTCACGCCCGAGGCGCTGACCAATGCGTACAAGACGTTTTGCTACGACAAGGAGAACCCGAACGAGGCTCCCGAGGATGAGGGCGACGACGACGGGATCAAGAAGAAGAAGAAGACCAGGCAATCGAAGACGTGGATGAGGGATCGAGTCGTCCACAAGCGGAACGCCGAGGGCAAGCAAATCCGCGCGCACCCCTTCTTTCAGATGTTGCACCGCTACGGCGGCCTGGCGATGTTCGTCGTCGACGAGGTGCACCTGATGTACAACCCCGCAACGTGGAAGGGGTACATCGCAAACGAGCTTGCGCGCAGGGCAAGGTACCGGCTCGCCCTCTCGGGCACGCCCATCACCAACGGACCCGACCAACTCGCATTCCTGGCCCGGGCTCTCGATTTCCGCCCGCCCGGCGTGCCGGAGGAGCGCCTTGGCGAGATGCAGTACCCCAACTTCTACAGCGACGGCCGCGTGGTCAACCCCGAGAGCTTCGAGAAGTGGAACCGGTACCTCGTGGACCGCGTGGATGCGCGCTTCCTGTGGGACCAGATCACCGTGCGGAAGAAGGTGACGGAGCTCAAGTACGACCCCTTTGTGGGCCACGTGAAGCGCGACGGCACGGTGGACGAGGAGGCCATCGCGGAGCACAACCGGCGGGTCAAGGAGATCAAGAACATAGTGAGGGAGAAGGCCAACTTTGAGAAAAGAGTCGATCTAAAGCACGGCGACTCCTTCACGGCGACGATCGCGCTCGGCCAGTACGAGTTCAACGCAACACTTGGCAGGCAGGGCGCCTCAAAGTTCAAGACCAAGAAGACGGCCAAGAGCAAAACCGAGACCTGGGACGAGGCCATGATCGGCGAGGCGGCCAACTCGCCGAGCCAGACGATGCGCCTCATCCTGCGCCTCATCCAGTCGCGGCAGGAGGCGGGGCACGCCCGCGTCGCCGTCTACTGCCAGTCGGTCGCGGAGCTCTACATCCTCTACCGGTACTTTGAGGACCTCGGCGGTCCCGTGGGCGAGATGTACCTCTACAAGGGCGGCCAGTCGCCCGAGGAGAAGGAGCGAAAGATCAAGAAGTTCATGGCTTCCCCCAAGGGCGTGTTCCTCTTCTCGTCTGCGGGGGGCGTGGGCATCGACCTGCAAAAGGGCTGCGAGGTGCTGCTCTCCGTGGGCTCGGTGCCGTGGACCCCTTCGGACCTCGACCAGGCCTTTGCCCGGATCTACCGCATCGGCCAGACCAAGGACGTCGAGGTCATCCAGCTGGTCGCGCGGCGCGGCGTCGCCGAGGTGATCATGAGCCTGCACGGTGACAAGCGCCGGCTCGCGGCGGCGGCGATCGACGGCGACTTTGAGGTCTTTGCTGGCCAGGACGTCGAGTGGCGCGCACAGGCGACCATCATGAGCCAGTGCGTCACGCTCGACCCCTCGGGCAACTACGTGCTCACGGATGCGCAGCAGGACCGGCTGCGCGACTATGCCGCAATGGTCGCCGAGTCGGCCGCGGCGGGCGGGCCGCCGCCCCCCTCCGCCGGGCTGTCGGTGCCGCCCACGGCGGCCGTGCCCCCCAGCCGCATGCGGCTTCCGCCGGTCGCGTTCCCATTGGGCGTTGCGTGAGTGCACAAAAGGGTGGGTGTGTTTTGGTAACACGATTGTTACAATGCACTCTTCTTTGTTACCGTAAGCAAAACACGCACACACTCGCACACTCGCACACGCGTGCGTGTCACTCGTCGGTGTCGCTGACGACCTCCACGGCCTGTTCGGCCTTGCGCCGCACCGGTTGCTCGGTGAACCAGGGCTTGTTCCGCCGCGCGTATTCGACGCGAAAGGCGTTCAGCTCCTCAGCGCGCGCGGCCTGGGCCTCGAGCAGCGCCACCCCGAGGTTGATGGACATGGTGTTGTTCTTGAGGTTGCCGTCGAGCTGGGCCAGGTGGCCAGCCAGCGCCTCGTCGCTCATTCGGGCGACGTCCTCGCGGCACTGCTCGAGCGTGAAGCCAAAGTCGGGCGGCGGGTCCTCCTCGGGCAGGGGGTGCACGATTTTGGTGCTCCGCTCAGGCTTGTCCCTGGGCCCCAACTTGGCGTCGTGAATCCACCTCCACCGATCAAACTCGGGAAAGGGCACGACGCGCCGGCGCTTGCTGTGCAGGATGGCGGTCAGCTTGGCGACGTTGGCGGCGTTGGCGGCCTTGGCGGCGTCAGACTTCGCGATGGCCGAGGTCAGCATGGTGGTGCTGGTGGTAGCGGGGCCGGGTGCCTGCTCACTTTTCATGCAAGATCCCGCCAGCTGTGACACTGGCAGGGTTGGCGACGCGCCGACCGTGGCCGTTTCGTGTCGATGGATATGTCGTTATAGCGCGCAATTAGGGGGTGAGGAGGAAGAAAGTGCCCATGCCCGCCCCGCACGCGCGTCGTTGCGATGAGCAGCGCCAGCTGCCGCCCGTCCCGTCGGTGGTCGAGGCGGCCTTTGCCGCGGCGGGCCACGCCGACGTGGAGGCGACGGGCGGCTGGATGGCCGAAAAGGCCAAGTCGGCGATGAAGATGGTCAAGGAGGGCAGCAAGAAGGCGCTGCACAAGACCAAGGAGGCCGCCGAGGCGGCGGCCGACAAGGCCAAGGAGGGCGCCGAGGCGGCGGTCGAGATGGCCAAGGACGGCACCGAGGTGGTGGCCGAGGGCTCCAAGAAGGTGGCCAAGGGCGCGGCCAGCAAGACCAAGAGCGCGGGCAAGGCGCTGCTCGATGCGACGGCCTAGGCAGGAGGGGAACTTGGCGTTGGCGTGTGCGTTGTCCGGTGCGGGGGTCGAAAAAAATGCGACTTTTTTGAAAACGCGATTCTTGTGCGCTAACCCAGGGGGTGAACGCTGCCGCTCCGGCACACCCCGACCCACCTTTACCGAGCCATGGCAAAGCCCTCCCCCACCAAGTCCAAGTCCTCCGCCAAGCCCAAGAGGGGCGTGGCGGAGGAGAAGTCCGGGAAGAAGAAGAAGGCGCCCAAGGACGAGGAGCCGACGGACGACGAGGTCGAGAGCGAGGCCGAGGGCGACGACGAGATCATGGACGACGACGAGGAGGAGGCGCAGGAGACGGACGAGGAGGGCGGCGAGGAGGAGGACGAGGAGGAGGAGGGCGAGGAGGAGGAGGAGGAGGAGGAGGACGAGGAGGAGGAGGAGGATGAGGAGGCGGCCGCCGAGCGCGAGCGCATCAAGGCGGAGAAGGCCGCGAAGAAGGAGGCCGCGGCCGCAAAGTACGCCATCAGCAAGCCGCGCCGCCTGGCCAAGACGCGCGGCTTCCGCCAGCTCGCGAAGAAGGGCGGCTTCAGCAACCAGCGCCCGGGCCTCGACCAGAGCAAGGACGTGGCGTCGAACATCGTCCCGATCGCGGACGTGGTGCGCGCGTGCAAGTGGAAGCCGTGCATGCCTGAGGACCCGGCCTACGGCAACCTCGAGGAGTTCAAGCTGCGCTCCGACCTCGCGAACGAGCCGCTCCCGCCGGGCGCGGCCGCGGTCTTCCGCGCCGGCACCGAGGTGTTTGCGCGCGAGCTGATGTTCAAGGCGACGCAGGCGGCCCTCGACCAGGGCAGCACCACCATCACGCCGGCGATCATGGACGCGGTCGTGAAGCCGATGCGCCGCGTCCTGCGCTTCACCTGTGGCCCGCCGCTCGGCCTCGTGCGCTACGCGCAGACCTGCGACACTCCGGGCAAGATGCTCCGCTGCGTCGGAGACGACGAGACCGACATGGATAACGATCTCGCGGAGAACAATGGCGTGCAGAATGACCAGCTTCTGTACGCGGCCGATCTGGAGAGCCAGATGCTCGAGAAGAAGGCGAAGCGCGACGCGGCCAAGAGCGGCAAGCCCAAGGCGGCGCCGAAGAAGGCGGGCAAGGCCTGAGCGAGGCGCGCGTGGGCGGCGGCGCCGCTTTGGGGGAGGGGTGGGTGGCGCCGCGATGCGGGGATCACGCTAGCCGCAAGGTCGCGTGCGAATCGGGAGGTGTGGGTGACATTTAGTGTGCGTCTGGTTGGTCTAACCAGAGGGAGCCGCGGCGTTTATTTTTTTCCCGGCTCCGGTTGCCCGTGGCGTGCGCGGGCATGGGCCGGGGACCTGGTGACGCCGGCGGTTGGCCGTCGGGCAACGAGGGCATGCCCTCGGGCGGAGGGCGGTCGAACAACCCGCCCGGGGGCACGAACGCGGCCGCCGCCGCCGAGCCGGCCGACACGCCTCTGGAGGCGCGACCGTACGACTTTGTGCTGGCCATCTACCTCGAGGCCGACCGCCCGGGCGACACGTTCTCCTACTCGGAACGCGCGCTCGACAGCATCGTGCAGCACATGCAGCCCTCGCCGGCGATCACGCACGTGGAGCTGCTCATTCCAGCGCACTCGGGCGCCGACTCGCAACACTTCTCGACCTACCTGGGCACCAAGGGCGCGGACTGGTCGACGGGCTACGGCAACGGCATGGACTTTTACCTCAACCCCAAGGGCAACGGCGGCTCGTGGAGAGCCGTGCCCATCTTCTCGATCGACGCCGTGGACCGCGTGCGCACCGAGTGCCACGACCACGTGCACACACCCTACCCGTCGATGTCGCGGCTGCTCAACTACCCCTTCTCGGTGCCGCCCCTGCGCGCGTTTGCGGGCTGGCTCGACGACCAGCCCGGCACGCCGGCGCACTGCGCCGCGCTGACGGCCCGCATCCTGCGGCGCGCCGTCCCGGAGGTGGGGCTGCCCAACCCTTCGGCCTGGTACGGCCCCAGCACACTCTACCTGGAGCTGACGCGACGAGGGCGCATGGTGGCCTACGGCGCCAACCTGGCCAACCACGCCACGCTGCGGTCGCTCGTGGACGACGAGCGCGCGGTGAGCACGCTGGACGCGCTGCTGCGCGGGAGCGACGACGACTTGCGCCAGCTGGGCGAGGCGGACACGACGGCGGCGATCAACCTCGCGTGCAAGCAGTGCGTCGATGCGAGCATCGACGGCGACGCCGTGCTGATCCGGAAGCGGCAAAAGGAGCTGGCGCGCGCCGCGCTCCGCGACTCGTGGGTCGCGCGCCCGGCGCGGCTCGCGCACGACGTCGTGGTGGCCATGAGCGCCAGCGCGAATGCGCATCATGAGAGGCATGCCTGAGCCGCGCTGGGGCGCGGCTCGGATCGATCGTGTACCTATCGCCAAAAATGGGTACAGATAGGTATAGGAACACGAAAAATCTTTCGAGCGACTTGGCCGATTTTTGAGGAGGCTCCGCCCCGGGTGGCCGAATCGGCGGATAGCTATCTGTTCCTATCTGTTCCTATCTCGCAAACCCTGTTCCTATTTCGCAGGGGTTGCCAAGTTAGGAACTTTGGAGGGGGTGTAAATACACAGCCAACGACTGGTCCTCGATAGGAACAGATAGGAACAGATAGCTATCAGTCTATTCCTATCGTCGGGGTGCACCCTCCTCGAAAACCGGCCAAGTCGCTCGAAAGATTTTTCGTGTTCCTATAGCTATTTTGGCAATAGGAACAGGCTGTGTTTCAAAAAATGGCACGCCACAATCTGCTGCATTTGTGGCGCGTGGACACGCTTGCCACGCGCGCGCCAGGTGTGCCAGGGGTTTTGTTGGCACGCGCGGCTACCGGCCGCCGCGCGGCCGGGCGGCCGCGTTGGCATCTTGCAGCAGCGAGATCTCGCGCGAGTGCTCCTTGTAGGTCTTGAGGAACCGGTCGTGCGTCTGCGCGTCGACCTGTTGGTCGCCGTTTTCGTCGATGCGCGTCATCGAGAGCTGCAGCATCTTCTGCACCTCGCCCAGCCCGCGAATGTTCATGACGCGCCGGTACCGCACGTCGATCCGGTGGAACTGGTAGTGGACCGCGATCGTCTTCCAGTCCCAGCGCGGCACCGGCACGCCCTCGGCCCGGGCGGGCCCGACGACCTTGTCCTCGTACACCAGCCCGGCCATCTTGAAGAGCTCCTGCTCGGCCATCTTGTCGCAGTGCTTGTTCACAAAGTCGTCGATCATGATCACCTTGCTGGGCTGCATGCAGCCCACGCAGCCCGACGTGGACTGGCGGCTCATCTGCTCGCACTCGCGCTGCAGCGCGCTCGACGCGAGGGAGCAGACGTCCTCGCCGTCGGACGACGCGCAGGACGCCTCCGCCGGCGCGCGGCGCTTGCGCGGCGCGCCGGTGCCACCAAAGGCGGCGCCCGCGAGCACGTCGCTGCCCACCTCGTCGTCGTCGTCGTCGTCGTTGTCGGCATCGTCGTCGTCGTCGTCGTCGTAGTCGCGCGCGCGCTTCTTTACTGGTTTGCTGGCCTTGCGCCGGCGCGCGGGCGCGTCGCCTTGGTTGGAGCCGACGCTCGAGGCGCCGTCCATCTCGCCGCGCACGCGCCGCTCAAGCGCCAGCGTCGAGATGGGGGCGAACCGCGCCGGCAGCGGCGTCGTCGTTCCGCCAACGGGCTTGCGCGCGGACGCCGACTGCGCGCGCCCCGCCGCGGCTTGCCAGACCGGGTGCATCGACGCGCCGCCGCCGGCGCCGCCGTCGCCCGCGTCCTGGTGCGCGCTCGCCGGCACGGCGTTTGGGTTGGCCGGCGGCGGCACCGAGGACTGCTCCGACTCCGCGTCCGACATGGTGCGCTTCCTTGGGGGGTTGCCCCCACGAGCAAATGGGAATGGCTATAGCGCATGCCAGTGCTTTTTTTATTTCACAACCCCAAACGCCACACGGCCACCACCACGAACGCGCCCTCCCTACGAGAACACGAGGCTCGGCAGCTCGAGCGGGGGCTTGACGCGCGTCGCGGTGGCAGCGGCCTTTGCGTCGTCGGCCGCCAGCTCGAGCTTGACCTGCTGCTGTGCTCGCTGTTGCCGCTCCTCCTCCTCACGCCACGGCTGCGACCGCAGGCCCTCGATGCAGCAGCAGCACCAGTACGCCACCCAGTCGCGCGCGCGGCCGTTGCCCACGCGGTAGGTCACGCAGCAGAGCACACAGCACAGGAAGGCGAGCGCGATCACGAGCACGGTCACGCCAAAGACGACGGGTCGCTCCTCGGGCGGCGGCGGCGGCGGCGGCGGCGAGGGGTGCGTGCCCTGCGTGCCGAGCCACGGGATCATCGGTGGCGGCGGCGGGTAGTGGCAGTCGTCGTCGCAGCTGGTGGTGGGGTGCAGGTCGCAGCTCCGGGTCCACGCGCCGCGCTCGTCCTGCTCGTCGCAGTCCTGGTCGAAGCCGGCGTCGCAGCTCGCCTTGCAGGGCTCCCCATTCCCCGCGAGTCTTCGGCCCTCGAGCGACCAGCCGAGGGCGCCCACGGCGAGCAGCAGCGCCATCGCTTCCACGCCCGCCCTTACCCTGGAGCGGCACCGGCGGGCGTTATGCGGCACCGCTCTAGAACCGGCCCTGCCGGTAGTCGTAGTAGGCGATCCCGGGTGGAATCTGCGAGATGCCCACCAGCTGCAGCGGCTGCAAGATCAAACTGGCCGCATAAAAGGCCAGGCAGAAGAAGGCGACCGCGATGAAGGCCTGGCACGAGAGCGACACGCACGAGAGGCAGCACTGCCGCCCGAGCGATTTCGCCATGCCGCGACTGCTCATCTACTTGCACGCCACGTTGGGTAAATCGCCGCTAGCGGACGCCCGCCTTCATTTACTGGAGCGGGCGGGGCCCATAGTAGGCAAAGGGTGCATCCCGGCGCGCGGCGGGTGGCGCAATGCAGGCCGCGATGGGAAAGATGGGCGGCATGGCCGGCATGGCCGGCGGCGCTGCAGGCGGGTTGGATCCCACGGCGGCGGCCGACGCCGCCGTGCTGGCCAAGACGCTTCGCAACGCCTTCAGCGCCGTCAAGAGCGCAACGCTCGGCCTCTCGCAGATGGTGCAGGCCACGTACATGGCGCTGCTTGTCATCCTGCTGCTCTTCATCATTCACCAGCTCTTCTTTTGGATCGACCAGGACCCCGAGGTCGCCTTCGACCGCGCCGCGACCTTCTTCAACATCATCGAGATCGGGTGGGACACGACCTCGGTGGTGTTCAACGCGGCCGTGGACATCGTCAACGTGGGCCTGCTGCCCATGTGGAACTCGGCCGTCTACTACATCCTCGAGCCCATCGTGAGCCTCGCGCTCGAGCTCTTCTCGATCGTCTTCCTGCGCCAGTCCTTCCCGGGCGTGCTGCCCGACAGCTTCGGCTACACGGGCGTCGACTGCACGGCGAGCGCGGACGCGATGGCCTGGTGCGGCCGGTACGACCACTACGCCAAGGAGCTCGAGTCGGAGGAGAATGCGCAATACTACGCCGCCGAGAGCCAGACCTACAAGGGCATGGGCGAGGCGACGGCCGCTGCGCGCCGCGCGCTCGCGATCGCCGCCGTGAGCAACGAGACCTTTGTCTTCGGCCTGGCCACCGCGCGCAAGCTGCGCGCGCTGGCGGACGACGACGACATCCCGCTGCCCGCCTTTCGGCTCGACCCGCTCGTCAAGGCGCTCGACGCGCTCTCGACCTTCTTCCTGTCCATCTTCCCGATGCTCTGCGACATGTTCTTCGCCATCGCGCAGGAGGTGCTGATCACGAGCTTCTCGGTCATCATGGACGTGATCCAGATAGTCCTCGAGCAGCTCATGACGACGGCCAAGATGCTGATCAAGTCGGGGCTGCTCACGACGCTCATGGGCGTGGGCGTCGACTTCATCGTGATCATGTTCACCGAGCTGGCGCTGCCGCTGCTCTTCGCGGCCATCGACCTGCTCATGTGCGTGCTCGACCTCTTCGCGCCGTCGGGGTGGAACGACCAGCTCGAGTGTGTCGAGGACACGTGCTTCAAGGGGCCCAGCATCACGACCGACCTGCTCGTCTTCACCGGCGTGCCCATCGTGCTGCACCGCTTCACGGCCATCATGGACGCGATGCTCAACTCGCGCACGGGCAAGCGCTTCAGCAACGGCTTCAAGACGGGCGAGTTCACCACCAAGGGCCGCACCAAGGACGGTCGCACGGGCACGCCGATCGACAACGAGGAGCCCGAGACGGCGAGCGCGGGCAACCCCGTCAACGAGTTCTCGCTCGCCGACGACTTCGCCGACTTCATCGGCACCACCGCCTCCGACAAGTGCGCAAAGTGCTTCGTGTGCAAGGTGCCCGAGGTGCGCCTGCTCTGGCTGCTGGCGGCGAGCATCGGCAGCCTCTTCTCGTCGAGCGGCTTCAACACCTTCACGGGCAACGTCACCGACCACTGCCTCGCCAACGGCTCGTGGTACGTCGAGGCGTGCGGCCCGCGCGGCACCGAGGCGCTGCCGTACCGGCAGTGGCGCGCGGGCCGGTACACGGCCGGCTTTGCGCAGCTCGACGCGCGCATCTTCGACTCGTACGCCGCGCAGGTGCTCGACATGGCCGAGGAGGCCGGCCCGGGCAGCGACGAGCTCTTTGCCGAGCTGGTGCAGGCGGCGCACCAGTGGGAGACGGTGCGCGAGGACGAGGACCTCGACGAGAAGGCGGCCGTCTTCATCTACCACATGTGCCGCAACGAGCGCAGCGAGGCCAAGGCGCGCGGGCTCACGTACGACGCGCCCAACGACTACCACAAGCTGGCGCCCGGCTCCCTCGGCCACACGGCCAGCCAGTTCCTCTTCGTCACGTGCCGGCGGTTCAAGTACGAGATCTTCTCCGACGTGGGCCGCGCGATGCACCAGTTCGGCTACGACCTGGCGGCGTGCGGCCAGAACCAGGTGCTGTGCAAGAAGGCCAGCATCCAGTGCCTGTCGACGTGCGGCGGCGTCGACGGCTCGCAGTACAAGCACGACTTCTCGACGATCGTCTCGCTCACCGAGCTCTCGCAGTTTGTGCTGGGCGACGCCTTCGACGACGCGGCCGCGGCCAACTGCACGGTCAAAAACTACAAGTTTTACGTGCCCACCTTTGAGGGCGGCGACTCGTTCGCGACCTTCGCCGCGCGCATCCGCGTGCGCAGCGGCATGACGGCCATCGACGAGACCTTTTGCAACGACAACCCGCGCAGCTGCGGCGTCGTGCAGGACATGCTCGAGCGCTCGCCCGGGCTCGCCTTTGTCAACGGCCAGTTTGTGCACGCCAAGTCGCTCGTGGCGCCCTCGCCGCCGCCCTCGCCCGCGCCGCCGCCGCGCACCTTTGCCTACGCGCCCGACCCACCCTCGCCGCCGCCGCCGCCCCTCACGCCGCCGCCGTACTACCGCGACGCCGAGCAGTGCATCCCGCTGCCGCGCCTCGCCGACTACGGCCTCGACATGAACACGGACGCGGTCAAGGGCGCCGAGAGCGAGGAGCGCGCGAGCTGCTTGTTCGCGCGGCGCATCCTCGACGAGAAGCGGCGCGCGTCCGCGTGCTTCGCGCGCATCGCCTACCCGTACCCACCGCCGCCGCCGGAGCGCCTCGAGTCGGCCAGCACCGACGCGGCCAGCCTGCGCCGGCAGCGCGAGCGCCTCGGCGACCTCGAGGCCTACCCGGAGCCGCGCCTCACCGACGAGAAGCAGTGGGCGCAGGACTCGTCCAACGCGCTCAAGGGCACCAACGCGCTCATCGACGGGCTGGGCGAGAACAACCCGATCCTCAAGAGCCTGCTCAAGGGCGTCAAGGAGGAGCTGCTGCGCGCCGAGATCGAGGCCGTGCCCGACGTGACCGCGGTCAACACGGGCAACGCCGCGGCCGGCGCGGGGGAGGCGCCCGACCTCGCGGCGAGCGCGGTCGGCACGACGACCACGACCAGCTACGGCTACGGCCGGCGGCTGCTGCAGCGCGTCGAGTACAACACGCGCATGACCGACGCGCTGATCACCCACGAGATCATGCAGTTCTACGGCAAGGGCGGCATCCCGGGCATCACCGCCGGCAGCTGCGAGGCGCTCTGCGAGGCGACCAAGCAGGACACCAATGCGAGCCGCACCGACGAGTGCAACGCCTTTGCCTTCAAGCGCGGGATGCCCTTCTCGTACGTCGACCAGACGGGCTGGTGCTACCTGCTGCAGCACAGCGGCGCGTGCAAGCTCGACGACTTTGGCGTGGAGCTGTACACGCGCCAGATCGAGTCGGAGCGCCAGTGCTCCGCGAGCGCGCCCGGGCTCGACAACCCGCTGTGCATCGGGCTGCCCTCGACGCTCGACGACGCGCGCGTGCTCACGCACGCCGACGCGGCCGCCGCGGCGTACGAGGTGCCGAACGACCGGTACCCGGCGCCGGGCTCGCGCGGGCTGCCGCTGCCGCGCACCATCGTCGAGTCCATGTCCATGATGGCGCTCGCGCGGCAGCAGGGCGTCACCGCCTTCTGGGCGGCCACGCCCAACACGGACGGCGGCGACGTGGTGATGCACTGGCCGACGGAGGACGCCTCGCAGCTCGTGTACCGCCAGGGCGAGGACCGGTGCATCCTGATCTCCTCGGGCCTCGGCCCGCGCTCGCGCATGTACGCGCACCTGCGCCCGTGCGACTCCAAGCAGGCGAGCGGGCTGCTCACCGTGGCCGCGGCCGCCGCGCCGCCGCCGCCGCCCGGGGCCAGCACCGTGCACTTTTACGACCCGGTGCGCGCGCCGCCGCCGCCGCCGTCGCTCAAGCGCGCCGCCTTTGAGATCTACGTGCGCCGCGAGGTGCGCCCGCGCGTGGTGGCCATCTGCAAGGGCGGGCTCGAGGGCGAGGCGCACCGCGAGATCTGCCGCGGCGTCGCGGAGACGCTCAGCTCCTTCCAGTCGATCACGGGCGCGGGCATGGTCTCGCCCTTTTGCGAGCGCATCTGCTGGCACTCGTGCGAGGGCGAGAGCCACGCGGGCGGGCAGGACGACGGCTTCCTAAGCTGCCCGAGCGAGGGCTGCGCGCACGACCACTGCATCGACTTTTTGAAGCGCGAGTGCCCGCCCATCATGCACGACGAGCTGCAGTCCATGTACGACAAGACGTGCGCCCTCGTGCCGCCCTCGCCGCCGCGGCCGCCCTCGCCGCCGCCGCCGCCGCTCGTGCCGCTCGACTCGAACCCGTCGCGCCCGCCGCCGCCGCTGCCACCGCCCCCTCCCCCGCCGATGCCGCCCTTTTACGAGCGCGAGCGCGACGAGGAGCTCGACTCGGACCCCGACTGCGAGCCCGTCTCGTACGCCACGTGCCGCGTGGCCGTGCGCGAGCACGCGCGCAAGTTTGGCACGCCCGACGTGCTGCGCATCTCCTTCGCGCCCTGCGAGGGCATCGCCGCCGAGGTCGGCTGCTTCCGCGGCTGCTCCTACGGCGGGCGCAACGGTGGCCTCTTCCACGCGATCCTGCCCGAGATGGAGGAGGAGTTTGCCAACGCCAACCCGAAGCGCTGCGTGCTCGCCGACCTGCCATACTGCGCGTGCGCCAACGCACCCAAGACGGAGCGCTTCACCGACGGCAGTGCGCCCTGGGGCAGCCTGCTGGCGCCGCCGCCACCCGTGCAGTACGCCGAGCAGTTCCACGCGCTGCCGAGCCTCGAGGAGGGCCAGACGATGCCCGGCGGCGCCGAGCTCGCGTGGAACGCCGACTACGGCCAGGTGAACGCGCTCGTCAAGCGGCTGGTCAACGCGCGCACGCTCGACCTCGCGCTGCGCCAGAGCCACCGCAACTTCAACTGCCCGGCCGAGGACGACGGCGAGGCCTTCTGCGCGCGCAACTGCGCGTCGGAGCACCTGACCGCGCTGCGCGCCTTCACGGTCACGGGCGCGGAGCACGCGCCGCCGCCGCCCGTGGCGCCGCCGCCCTACTCGGCGCCCTCGCCGCCGCAGCCGCCGCGCGCGCCCTTCACCGAGTGTGGCAACTCGTGCGTCCTACCCGTCACATCGCTCGACGACGCGCGGTGCCACGACGGCGGCAAGGGCTCCTTTTTGCCCACGCTGTGCGAGTTTGGCGCGCAATGCGCGGCGTGCGGCTTCCGCACCAATACGCGCGTCATCGACGCCGACGACTCGTGCGCGACCGCGCGCAACGGCGTGTGCGAGGACGGCGGCTACGGCAGCGCCTTCATCACCGACACCTACTCGGGCGGCGTCACGAGCGTCTGCGGCCTGGGCACCGACATGACCGACTGCGCGTCCTCGGGCGTGCGCGAGTCGCAGGAGATTGGCAGCGCCTCCTTCCTGGGCGTGAGCAACCACACCTCGCCCGCGCCGCCGCCGCCGATGCCGCGGTCGCCCTCGCCGATGGCGCCGCCCCCCGGCGCCTTCAACGGCCGCAATGCCAACTGCACGTCGTACCTGTACCCGGACCCGAGCAACCCGGGCGCCTGGCTGCTCGACTGCTCGGGCTCCGAGACCCAGATCGCGGACAAGCGCGCCAGCGGCCTCTGCGCGGCTGCAAACGCCATACCAACGGGCAGCATCGTCAAGTGCTCCGACGGCGGCCATGGCGCCACGTCAACGCGCTGGGGAAGCGTTGAGCGCACCACTGGCACGCGCTCCGATTTTGCGTGCAACTACGGCACCTCCTCGCAGCTGTGCAACCCGCGCACACGCGACGAGACCACCGACACGCACTGCGTGCGCGAGGGCAACGACCCGAGCGGCTCGTGCCGCGACTCGTGCTGGGTCGACACCTCCGGCAACGTGCACCATACCGACGAGCAGCGCGACCCCAACGGCCACACGTCGGACAGGCAGTGTCACGACGGCGGGCCCGGCGCGGTCTCAAACAAGTGCGGCTACGGCACGCAGTCGACGCGCTGCGGCCCGGCGCGGCCGGTCATCTACTACAGCCCCTACACCGAGTACGCGCGGCGCCGGCTCGCCGGCAGCTACGTCGACCAGGCGGCCGCCATGAGCAGCAACATCTACGCCGCCATCCCGCCGCCGCCACCACCGCCGCCGCCGCCGCGCGTGAACGCCGAGACCGGGTACGCGATGGGCGACCCGCGCAACACGGCCGTGCCGTCGCCGCCGCCGCCGCCCCGCAGCCCGCGGCCCTCGCCGCCGCCGCCGCCGCCTTTCCCGCCGCCGCCGCCGCGGCTGCAATTCGACTTTTGCACGTGCTCGTGCTTCACCGAGGACTCCAACCTCAACGAGGGCACCTCGCAGGCCGGCTGGAGCACGCTGTCGCTGCGCGCGCGCGCCACGACGGTCGTGCCCTCGGCGGTCTTGTACCAGGCGCACGCGCTGCTCACGCGTGGCCGCGCCATCATCGGGCCGGGACACATCTGGATCAACGGCCAGGGCGACAACGTTCTGCGGTACGTCGACTCGCCCGCGCACCGCGCGCAGACGGCGCACCTGATGGCCGGGTACAAGCAGGACCCCGCGCGCGTCGCGGCGCTCGTGCTGAGCACACACGCGCTCGACGCCTACATGGGGCACAAGCCGCACTGGTGGCCGAACACGGGCATCACGGGCTACGAGCGCATGCCCAACTCGGTCGGCGGCCTGCCGGCCATCGCCTTCTGGCGCGACGTGTGCGCGTCGCACTGCCTGCGCCACCACGACGACGACGTCGAGATGGTCGAGGTGGACCTGCGTCAGGGGCTCTTCGAGGGGTCCAACACGGACACCACCCCGTCGACGTGCGTCTGCTACGCCTACGGCGACTTGAGCAACACGGGCGCCGCGGCGGCCGCAACGCCGTCGCACGAGGCGCCCAACGACCTGGCGATGGCCACCTTCCTCAAGACGGCGAGCCTCGTCAACAACTACGTGGGCATCGGCGCGCACGACAACGGCCTGCGGTACCGCCAGTTTGTCAACCTCTACGCGGTGCACCGCGACCCGTGGGACTCGCTCTTCGTGCCCGCCGAGCAGTCGACCGTCTTCTACAAGCTCGCGCTCGAGCCGTCGTACCACGTCGTCGAGGCCTCGCTCACGGCCAGCGCGGGCACGTACTTTGACCGCACGGGCGTGGTGGCCGACCTGAACGCGTGCCTGCGCGAGTGCTCGAGCAGCGTGCACGGCGCCGACCGCATGCAGGCGCAGACGATGATCTTCGACGAGACGTTGGCCATCGCCGACCGGCGCTGCGTGTGCTCGACCGAGAACTGGCTGGCCCCCGGCAACGACGCGCACATCGAGCACATCCCGGCCGACACGCAAAAGCGCGCCTACCGCATCAAGCTGTGCGTGGGCGTGAGCGGCGGCTCCGAGCGCTCTGTCGTCTACCGCAAGGGCCTGCAGGGCGCGAGCGCCGTGTGCCAGGGCATGCCCGTGCAGGCGGGCGCCGTGCTGCAGGACGGCTCGATCTTCCTCACGCGCGACGCGAGCGACAGCCTGCAGCCCATCGACACGCAGTGCCGCGCCGCGTGCGACAACCGCTCCGACTGCGCGCTCGCGCACTCGATGGTCGAGACCTTTGGGCTGCACAACCTCGAGCACGCGAAGCCGCCGCCGCCCTCGCCGCCCGCGCCGCCGCGGCCGCCGCCGCCCAACGTGCCGCCGCTGCCGCCGATGCCGCCCGGCCCGCCGCCCGACGGCATCATCGGCCTGCGCACGTGGTCGCCCGCGAGCTACAACAGCCGACCCGAGGGCTCCGACGAGGGCTCGAACGCGCTCTTCCACCTGTACTGCGGCTTCGGTCCCGCGTGCAGCGACGGCAGCAGCGGCGAGACCGGCTTCCGCGCCTCCTTCCACTCGGGCTTCTCGCAGACGGCCATCCTCACGACGGCACGCAAGCTCATCGACCAGGGCACCTACCGCAGCAGCGCGTGCCCGTACGAGTGCACGCGCCGCATCACGCGGCACGAGGTCGTCGAGAGCAACGAGCAAAACCTAATCGGCGGGCTCGGCCTCGACGGCGAGGAGTTTGGCTACCCGGGGCACTCGCAGGACGGCAAGGGCTTCTCGCGCTTCAGCGTCGCCACCGCCCGCGGGCGCATGTTGCACGCGCTGCACATGAGCCACGGCGTCACGCTCGACCAGTGCGACGAGATCGTGCAGCAGCACCAGCTTCTGGCGCCGCACGGCGTGTGGATCGTCGACGAGGCGCACGAGAACGACTTCACGGTTGCCGAGCGGCGGGGCGACTGCGGGCTCTTCCTGGGCGCGCGCTCGACGGTCGACGCGCAGATCTGGCGCGCCTTCTACGACTACGCGCGCTTTGCGCTGCGGTTGGGCCACTTTGAGGCGTGGATCGACGACGACATCCAGGCCGCGGTGGTGCACTCGTCCGAGGAGGGCCCGTGCAACGCCGGCACCTCCAAGGTGTGCCTGTGGTGGTCGGAGTTTGACCTGGACGACGAGGAGTACAGCTGCCGCCCGCGGCGCGACGCGAGCAACATCGTCACGCCGGGCGTGCTCCTCGCCGCGCTCGCAAACAACGACGTGGCCTACCCGCCGCCCTCACCGCCGCCGCCTGCGCCGCCCGCGGCGCCGCCGCCGCCCGCGCCGCCGCCGGGCGCGCTGCGCTGCGAGCTGTCGGCCATCGCCACGACCGATGGGCGCAAGATAGTGGCGGGCGGCGGCGCGGACATGTTTACGCTCTCGCAGGCGCTCGGGATCACCCAGTCGGGCGTGAGCGAGTACCAGCGCGTGGACCAGAAGTGCTGGCGCTGGGACGCCGCGAACAACTGGCCGCCCTTTGTGGTGCACCGCGACCTGTACTCGAGCGAGGATCGGTGCGGCGGGGAGAAGTCGCGTCAGGTGCTCTGGAACGGCGGCTTCCGGCAGAGCCTCATGCCCAAGGACGCCTACGACCCCATGGAGCAGAACAACAACGACTGCCCGTGGAGGGACACGGACAACACGGCCCCGAACGCCAACGGCGTCGGCGCGAGCAAGCGCGAGCTCGTCACCAACCTGATCTCCTTCACCGACGGGGACTTTGAGGCGTACGCGGAGGACGGCTCGCGGTGCCTCGACGGCACCGGAACCCTCTACACGGTGCGGACCGAGACGCAGCACCTGTGCGACCTGGGCACGCACGTGGGCGCGTGCGGCGTCCACGAGAACCTGGTGGTCTTTGGCTTTTCGGACTGGGAAAACCTGGACGCCACGCAGTGCGTCAGCCGCACCGCCGGCACCATGGTCACGCCGCACGACGGCTCGTGGCCGCCGGTCACCGACTGCGACGACGGCGGCCCCGGCGACCCCACCCCGGACACCGCCGCGTGCTACTACGGCACGCACAAGGCGTGCGGCCGGCGCCGCTTTGCCTTCCTCGCCTCCGAGGCCGGGCCCGACGTCCCCGACGACTCGTGCGGCCAGGTCAACGGCATCTGCGAGGACGGGCTCATGTTTTCCTTCTACCCACCGGGGAAAAACCCGTGCCGGCCCAACACCGACGTCACCGACTGCGGCTGGCGCATGCCCAAGCGCATGGCGCGCATCGGCATCGCGCGTTCCGACTCGTGCGAGGCGGACACGGCCGTCTCGGCCAACGAGGGCTGCATGGACTTTTCGGACCTGATGGCAACGTCGCGATCGATCAGCGAGCGGCTGCCTGCCGATCCCAACGGCGCGGAGCCCGCGTGCGGCCGCGGCACGCAGGCCGCGCAGTGCGCGCGCCTGGCCGCGAAGAAAATCGGCGAGGACACCTCGACCAACAAGGGACCCGGCACGCACGTCTACAACAACGAAAAGTACCGCAACAAGACCATCTACATCAACCCGAACATCATCACCGCCGGCGCCGAGTGCGCCGTGCCCGACAAGGCCAACCTCGATCTCTCGGGTTGGTACTCCGGGACCGCGGCGGAGATGCTCAAGTACGTGTGCACCGACGGCGGCGAGGGCTCGTTTCGCGTGCCGTTGAAAATGCCGGCGCAGACGGGGCAGAGCAGTCAACAGCCGCACTACTGGGAGTTTCTGTGCCCGTACGGCTCGCAGCCCGAGGCGTGCCCGCCGCGCAACCTCACCGACTTTCAGGAGATCCAGGACGAGCTCGTGCAGCCAAGCGGGCCCGACTTTCCGGACTGCTTCGCGCCCGACGTGCCCGATTACGAGTGCTGCCGCTCAGAAACCTCCTTCCGGATCCACGGCGGAAAGGGCAAGGTGGGCCAGGACGACTTTGAAAAGGACGAGTATTGCGCCTACCCGTACCAGGATGGCGTGACCGGTCGGCTCGCCAAGGACGCCGACTGCCCGCTGCACTGGACGAGCTACTACCACACGTCCACCGGCTGCGAGGCCCTGTGCCGCGAGGCGCACAAGCGCGAGGGCAACGACGACACGTGCGTGCCCAACGTACCCGAGTGCGCCAACTGGCACGACGGCGCGGGCTTCCCGCTCGAGTACCAGACCGTGACCGCGGACTGCATCTGCGGCGCCAAGCTGCGCACCGAGGCGAGCGCGGGCGACTACGTGCATCCCGGCTCCATCCTCAGCAAGGCGCGCGGGTACGCGCGGCGCGCGCTGCACCTCGACTCGGAGGCCGACGATGACGGCCACTGGGAGTGGCCCGAGGCGCCCGAGGCGAGCATCGACGCGCACCACGGCGCGCACTTTGACGTGCCCGACGCGTGCATCGCCGAGATCATGAGCTTCCGCACCGACCTGATCCTCAACGGCAGCGGGTGCGACGACTACCTGATGAGGACGGCGCCGCCCGACGACCTGGTGCAAAACGGCTACGACCCAACCGATGGCAACACGCACCATGCGTACTGCGGGGACGATCGGCCGCTCTGCCGGAGCGGCGCGGGCGGGGGCGATGGCTACCTGAGCGACGCGGGCGTGGCGCTGCGCACCGAGGCCGAGTGCCGCGCCGCGTGCGAGGCGTTCGAGGGCTGCGGCGGCTTCGACTTCACGACCGACCCGGCGCAACCGGATGCGAGCTCGTGCCGCTTTTTCAGTGGGGACAACACGCCAGAATTCAGTGTCGCCGACCGCACCTATTGCTGGATGGAGACGCACGCCGGCGACCACGCGTGCTGCGTGCTCAGCCGCGGGCACGCCGAAGCGAGCCGGTTGTGGTACCAGAAAAAGGCAATGCTGACCGCCTCGGTCTCCGAGAGCTTTGGCGAGTCGGCCATCGTGGGCACGGCGGTGCACACGTCGCGCGTGGCCGCGGTGGGCAACTTTGACAATGACGACTACCCGGACATTATCATCGGCAACCGGCTGTACCTGAACCGGGAGTGGGTCAAGTACGAGAACAAGAACACGGGCGTCGGCGCTGGCGCCACTGCGCACATTACGCCCAACCTGCCGTGGATGTCGCTGGCAGAGTGCAAGGCCGCGTGCGTGGCGGCGGCGGGTTGCAACGCCATCGTCTATAGGCACGGTGGGTCCACTGCTGACGCGGACGGGTGCTGGCGCCGCACCGTCGACACCCCCGTTGTCTCGAGCGCGTTTGTAGATGGCGCTGGCGCCTACGACACCTACGTCCTCGAGCCGACGGGCAAGGGCTTCGACTACAAGCACGGCATCGTCATCGGCCGCAAGGACTTTGCCCAGGTGTACGCGGGCGACGTCGACGGCGTCGCGCCCGACGACATCGTGGCCGTCTACGAGGACGGCTCGGTCGAGATCTTCCTCACCAAGTACGACCCGGCCAACCCGCTGCTCGTGGCGACGGGCGGCGTGGGCTTCCACCCGATGGGCGTCGTCATCGGCGCGGGCGTGGCCACCGTCACGACGGTCAACTTTGTCGGGACGCTCGACGGCTACGGCACCATCTGCCGCGGCGGCGACTTTGGCTGCGTCTCGGCGCAGCGCGCCGTCTTCGTGGGCACGCTCGACACGGACGACTACGTCTTCGTCAGCCCGCTCAACGCGCAGATTGCCGCTGGCGCGAGCGGCCGCCGGCTCAGCACCGTGCTGCCCGACAAGGAGTGCGCCGCCTCGTACGCGCCGGCCGGCGTGGCCCACGAGCCGTGCTGCGGCCAGTCGGGCGGCAATTCGGCCACTGTCGCAGCAACCCCCCAATACCAGTGCCCGGCGACGTACCCGACGTGCATCGGGTACGAGGTGGGGATCGTGTACGGCACGTGCCACGCCGCCGAGCGCGACATGGACTTCTCGGTCCAGTTCACGCCGCTCGCCAACACGAAGCACCGCACGCTCTCGTCGGTGCGCTTCTGGGCCGACTACGACATGACGCACCAGGCGCTCGCCATCGGCACGGGCCGCGAGTCGCCCAACACCCTGGCGTACCTCGCCTTCCCCGGCTTCACGGAGCGCACCATCTCCTTGGAGCAGAACCACGTTGAGGAAAGCGTCGCCGCTGCCGCGCTGCGCGTCGACGAGGGCGTCAACCTCATCTGTTTTGCCAACCAGTTCTCGCCCAACCGGTGCCACCGCTTCCAGCTCGACTCGGACCAGGGCAAGTACAACCAGATCATCGCCGTCCTGGGGCTCTCGTCGCCCTCGCCGCCGCCCTCGCCGCCCTCACCGCCACCCCCACCGCCGCCGCCCTTGCCGCCACCGCCGCCGTGTCCGAGCCCGCCCTTACCCCCGCCGCCGCCGAACCCGCCGCCGCCGCCCTGGCCACCGCCGCCCTTGCCCACGGCCGCCGCCATCGCACCGGGCGCCGGCAGCCGAGCCGGCCGGTACGTGCCAAGCAATTGGGGCCAGCACGTCACTTGCCCGGAGAGCCAGGTCACCCAAAACGGCCATTCGGTCACGTACGGCACCGGCGTCTCGCACATGTGCGTCGGCGGCAAGAACCAAGATTGCTACCCGGACATCCTGCAGAATTCTCCCAGCAGTACCAATGTGCCGTACTACATCGACTGCAAGCATCCCTTCATCGTTGACACGAGCGCGGCAAAACACAAGCAGTGCCATTCCAACAGCGGCCAGCACGAGTGTCCGGACGGCTACGTCCTGACCGGGTTTTGCAGGTCCTCAACAGGGAATGGTGACTGCGAAGGTAAATTTGCTTGCGTGCAATGCACCAAGGTGCTTGGCGGCACCGCTTCGTCCGACGGGTTTTCCAACCATGACAAAACCGTGCCGAGGGACTATCAGCTCCTGTGCCCGCACGCGCGTTCGGATTGGTCGACGAGCACCAAGCTCAATGGCGGGTGGCAGCGCTTCACGACCAAAGCCATCTACGGCCAGTCGGGCGGCTACAACGATGCGGGCGGGTACCAAAAAGTGTACAGGGACGACGGGCCCCAGAGCGCCAATTACAACAGCGTCCGGTTCTGCCGCAACTCGGCGTGGGGCTACATTGTCGACAAGATCTGCGTCAGCAGCGAGAATCCCTCGTGCTACCATACCTGCCCTGTTTACGACGGAAAGCTGCACTACACCGAGGCCAGGGCGGTCAGGATCGCCCAGTGGGCCGATTATAGTGGATACGGCAAAACCCCCACGCCCGATCAAACCTCCACCGTCTGCTATGAGCCGTACAACTCGGGCCAGTTGTACACTGAAAACGGCGGCACAACAATCAAGTGGGGCAGCAACAACGAATGGTGCGTCACCACGATGGCCGGAGGTTCGTTGAGCTGTGCTTCCGTCAACCGACGCCTTGCCGAAGCGGAGGACGGCGACAACGCGACTCGGCGAGTGGCGCCGGCCGAGGCGACCAACAGCACGCCGTTTCCGTTGTCGATGATCACGCCCGAGTTCCACGCGTGGGCGGTGGGCTACGTCGAAAAGGTGCGACGCGAGAAGGCCGACGCCGACGCCGACGCCGCCGCCGCCGGCGGCCTCGAGCCGATGCCGCCCGAGTTCTTCGGGACGCCGGGACCGGGGCGCGCGCTGCAGGACGTCGTGGACGACGACCCGTACGCCGATTGCTGGGCCGGCACCCCGATCGACGGCACCGCGCACGACTGGCCAAGCCCCGATGGGTCGGGCATCATCGAGCCCGCGGGCAAGAAGGTCACGTACAAAAACCTGCACTTTGGGGAGAACAATGCTCTGTTCAACGTCGGCGCGTTCAAATGGGTCAGGTTTGCGCTGGCGCTGGACGGTGCTGCGCAAACGTCGGCCTGCTCATTGAACCCGCGAAACCCGTTTAACAATTACCAGGGGTACGGCTTTCCCGGGATCGACGGCAACGACGCCTGCTTCAACATGCTGGAGAGCTACGCCAGCATCAGGAAGTACGTAAGACAAGGCGATCCGAGCGGCAATTCTTTTACAAATCAGGCCGGCGGTTCGCTCTTCAACGGTTGGCTTCTCTCAAATGGTGTCACTGAATTTAACCCGTGCCAAGCCGAAGGCAACCCTTCCACGGAGGCCGAAATGGACCCGTATGTCAACGCGATCATCAAAATCTCCGTTCAGATCGACTCCTCAGTGCACACGTGCTGGCACACTGGCAGCTTGACGACCGCAGACGAGCAAGCGCTCTACTCGAACCTCGGAGGCGTGCCGAGGGAAACGGGCACACCCACCGGATCACCAACGTGGTTTGCGGACAGGGACTTCAGCAACGACAACAATGAGAGGGAAAGTGTTGTAGGCTTCACCTACATTGATGCAAACAATCTGCAGAGCTCCACCCAGAATTGCAAGACCGCGACCTCGTGGAGCGGTTGCTACGCCGACGATCCAAATCCCTCCACCCCGCCCGCGTTCGAGATGCAGATCGTGCACCAGGGCCTGGTTGCGGGCGTGGCACCCTCGCGGGCTATACTTGAGCCGCTGCCGACCGAAGCCGGCAACAGCGCGACGACGTACGAGGACTGCCGGAAGCTGTGCGACGATACCATTGGCTGCAACCACATCGTGCTCTTCACCACATGGGGCAAGCAGGCGTGCTCCAACGTCGGCACGGGCTGCTTCATGTACCGCGAGCTCTACAGCCAGGACACGAGCCTGTTCGACCGCGAGACGTACCAGGCGGCGTACGGCTGCATGTCTGGCCAGCAGGTGGCCGACAGCACCACCTTGACCTACAAGACGCTCAACGGCGGGCTGGCGTCCGGCGCAAGCGACGACGGCTACTTTTCGCACCTGTACACGCGCAACTGCCCGCACCAAACACTCGAGCGGCAAGAGTTCCTCTTCGGCCAGCCCGATGAGGAGACCACGGACATCAAGATCGCCTTCCTCGACCAGGACCGGTACCCCGAAATCATCACGGCAAGCTCGCACGACCACCTCAAGGTGTACCGCGGCACGTACGAAACGCACAACGGGGACGCGGACTCGGACTACTACGCGGCGCTCGCGCCCGAGACGGTCAAGGCCTCGGAGCTGCACCGCATCGTGGCCAACTCGTGGTCGGAGTGCGTGCAGGACGTCAACTGTCACGTCTTTGAGACGCAGGGCGGCGTCGACATCGACGGCGAGGAGTGGGACTTTGGCACCAAAAGCTGGAATATCAGCCCCAACGCTGGCGACCGCTACGCGACCGTCACCTCGCTGCAGGAGTGCAAGGACCTGTGCGCCAGCATTGAGGGGTGCACGTACATCACGCTGTACAACCCAAGCATGTCGTGCTACCTGCGCAAGGCCGACGCGTGGCGCTACGACCCGCGCGCGTGCGACGCGGCGCCCGACTACACGTACTGCGGGTACACGCGCGGGCTGATGCACGACACCGGGCGCCGGCGGCTCGCGGACGCCCAGGCGTACTCGCGCTTCCCGGGCGACGCGCGTCCCGATGTGCCGCTGCCCAACATCCACCAGCTCTTCGTCGCCGACTTTGACCAGGACGGCCATCAGGACCTCTTTCTGCACGCGCCCGCGCTCTCGCCCGGCTCGTGCGCGCAGCGCTGCCACAGCGTCGGCCGCTTCGGATTCGACAGCTTCAAGGTGCACCACGCCGGCTTCACCGCGGTCCACCCACAGGAGGACGTGGGCGAGCACAGCTTCTGCTACTGCGGGCCGCACTACGACACGATGATCGCGCCGCACCCGCCGCCCTCGCCGCCCAAGCCGCCGCCCTCGCCCTTTGAGCCGCCGTCCATCCCGCCCGTGCAGTCGCCGGGCGCGCCGCCGCCCGCGCCACCCGCGCCCATGTACAAGGCCGTGGGCATCTGCACGCTGCACGCCTTCTACGCCATGTCGCCCGCGCAGCCCTCGCCGCCGCCCACGCCGCCCGTGCCGCCCTCGCTGCCCATGCCGCCCGCGCCGCCGCCCAACCCGCCCGGCCCGCCGCCGGGCCCGCCCTCGCCGCCGCCGCCCTCGGCACCGCCGCTGCCGCCGCCGCCGCCGCCGCTGCCACCGCCCGACCCGCCGCCGCCGCGGCCGCCGCCGTCGCCGCCCTTCCCGCCGCCGCCGCCCGGACGCCCGCCGCCGCTGCCCGGCATGCCGCCGCTCGGCGGCGAGCCCTCGTCGCGCCTGCGCTTCCTCGACCTGGTGCCGCTGCTCGACGAGGTGCGCGGCGAGGAGGGCACCGCGTGGATTCCCGAGTCGGTGCGCGTCAACCGCTCCGGCTTCTACCAATTCTTCGACGAGCCCTTCATCGAGGCGATCCACTTCAGCGAGAAGTCGTGTCCGCTGCTCTTCGACTCGGGCCTCGAGAACTTTGACCTCAACGTCTCGCGCTCGCAGGTGAGCTTCGACGTCGACGCCAACAAGCCCGACTGCGCGCTGCCGGTGCCGGGCGAGGGCATGACGATGCTCAACCTGAACGAGAAGTGCAGCCACACGGTCGTCGCGCGCGAGCTGGTCGAGGGCTTCGAGTTTGAGCCCAAGTGCCTCGTGCTCGTGCTGGCGCACGCCAACGAGCGCCTCGCCTTCGACGCCATGCTCGCGGCCGGGCGCATCCTCTCCGACCCCTTTGTGATCGACGTCAACTACACGGTGGCCACGGGGCCGACGCCCGAAGTCAAGCTGGCGAGCACCAACTGCCACAACGGCAAGGTGCTGCAGCGCAACTACGAGCTCGACCGCACGGGGCAGGACACGCTCATCGAGCTCGAGGGCGTGCGCGCCAACATCAGCACGTACTCGGAGGCAGCGACCGAGTGGAAGGAGGTGATGCGGCGCATCCCGCTCGGCACGCCCGACCCGGCGACGGGCGCGTTCACGCTCTTCGACAAGCCGCCGCCGTCGCCGCCCGGCATCCTCGGTCCCAAGGAGCGGCTCGTCTACTACGAGGAGCAGCTCGCGCTCAACGAGGCGCGGGAGACGGAGCTCCTCGAGGAGATCGGCGGCTGCTTCGTGCGCGACCGCAGCGACACCGTCGTGTGCGGACTGCCCGAGAACGAGGCGCCCGACCCGTGGATGGCGCTCAACGGCGTCAAGTGCCGCGGGTACGCGACGCGCCAGGCGCGCGAGGAGGACTACTGCGGCTACTGGGACTCGGAGGTCAACCCGCTCGCGGCGGAGCCGAAGCAGCGCCGCGAGCTGCTCGCGGTGGGCCCCTACTGCATGAGCGAGGCGGGCACGCCGGCCTACTGCTCGCCCAACGCGACGCGCACGCAGCGCTCGGGCGTCACCGACGTCGAGTACATGAACCGGCCCGACCGCGAGTATTGCGAGTTCAAGTTTGCGCGGCAGCGGCTCACGCCCGAGGCGGGCAACGACATCGAGGAGTGCCGCGCCAACCTGTCGGCGCGCGTGACGGCGTGCCACCTGAGCTGCGACACGTGCAAGGCCGAGTGCACCAACCCGACCGCGCGCGGCATCGTGGACGGCTACCGCTGCTCGCTCGGCATGCCCACGATGGGCATGGCCGCCGCCTTCCACACGACCGACGTCGGGCAGGAGATCGGCAAGCGGTGGGGCGCCAACCGCGTCGAGGGCCGCCCCGCGGCGCCCGACGCGAGCTACCAGGAGCAGTACCGCGTCATGGTGCAGAACCGCATCGACAAGCCGCTCGCGCCGCGCAACGCCATCTCGTGCCGCAAGCCGCACCGCGAGTCGTCCACGGGCGAGTACGCGCCCGCGATCGACAAGGACGGCGCGCCCACGCAGCGACAGGGCTTCATGGTCGGCTGCAGCAACGACCTCGACTGCTACAGCCGCTGCGGCACGCACCCCGTCTCGGGCCAGCACTACGTGTGCACCAAAAACGTCGACCTGTACACGGTCGCCGGGCACAGCAAGGAGGCGTACAAGAACCTGGAGAAGGAGATCGAGGCGCTCAAGGCGGCGGGCGAGGAGCACAGCCGCGTGTGGCTGCCCGACGCCGACGACAAGGAGTTCTACCTGATCGATGAGCCGGGCGACGACAGCTACGACGTGACGCTCTACGACGGCGTGTGCACCGACACGCACCTCGACTACCTCAACACGGGCTGCGCCAACGCCGGCGGCGCCAAGACGATGCTCGCGGTGGCCGGCTGCTCCGGCCGCGCCTTTGGGTGGGCGACGCTCTTCTGCGGCGTCATCGTCGAGACGGTCGACGACTACGTGACCGACGTGAGCATCTCCGAGATCAGCCTGCTCTTCCCGCGCGTGCTCCAGGAGGAGGCCAAGTTCCAGGGCCAGACGCTGCAGCGGCTCACGTGCAGCAACCCCTTCGACTGCCAGAACAAGTGCGAGGGCCTCGAGCGCCGCGCGCGCGCGGGCGGGCTGCCCGCGCCGGCGGCGTGCTCGCTGTGCAACCCGCCGTGCCCCGACAACCCGGGCACGTCGCTCGTGTGGACCGTGCACGCCTTCGTGGACGACGTGGCGAGCGCGCTGCAGCTCGCCGCCATCTGCCTCAACCCGGCCGCGTGCGTCTGCCAGGCGATGATGATGATCCGGCCGGCGTGGCTCGACGAGCCGGACAGCCCGGTCGCCAAGTGCAGGATCGGCGACATCATGGTGATGCTGCTCGACCAGATCGGCCTCTTCTACACGTACGTCATCGAGTACGTGCTCAACCTCAACCCGTGGGTCGCCACGGTGCGCACGATTGCAAACTCGTGGCCGTTCAACATGGGCATGCCGTGGATCTGCCTGCCGTACACGGCGGCCTACGACAAGGCGAAGCTCAAGGAGTGCCCCCAGCCCGAGGACGTCGTGCTCGACCACCTGGCGTGCTCGTCGCACGAGGAGAAGCGCCTCGAGCGCCAGTGCTACTTTGAGCGCGTCGACAACCTCTGCAACTCGGACGACGGCTCGCTCGAGCGGTACCAGGGGCTCTTCGAGCACCAGACCGTTGACGAGCTCGAGGCCAAGTTCCAGGACATCTTCCAGGACTCGTCCGAGGTCATCCCGCCGTCGATGAAGGAGATCTTCAAGGGCATCGAGTCGGCCGGCGTCAACGAGAAGGCGCAGCAGATCTGCTCCGACCGGCAGGTCGACAAGACCGCGATGAGCCTCGACAAGGCCATCGTCGCGTGCATCTTTGCCGCCTTCGAGGCCTTCTGCCCCGACTCGTCGGGCGAGGACAACAAGCTGCAGACCTTCTTGAACGAGGTCGAGTGGCAGCTGCCGCGCGTCGTCTGGGACTGGACGGGCTCGCCGCCGCCGCCGCCGCCCGTGACCTTTGGCGCGTACGAGGCGCTCGTGCGCGACGACCCGACGGGCATGGAGCTGCTGCGCGAGAAGCTCGAGGAGTTCTGGCCCACGCTCAACCTGCAGGCGACGCAGAGCGCCGGCTCGCAGTTCGGCTTCGACCACAGCGCCGACGGCCAGGGGTACGGCCCGCTCAACCTGGTGACGCCGTACGCGATGACCACGGCCTTCCTGTCGACGGCGCACTACAAGGACCAGGACTCGCTCAGCGCGCGCATGATGCAGTCGCGATTCACGGGCATGTTCCGCTTCTCGTGCAAGGCCTTCGTCGAGTGGAGCGGCGACAAGAACCTCGCGGGCGCGGGCGCCTACGGCGCGCAGAGCGCGTGGGGCAGCGCCGACGACTTCAAGGGCAGCTACGACCGCAACTGGATGGCGATGGCCGCGGCGCTCTACGAGGAGTCCTTCTTCTTCGAGACGGGCGAGCGCTGGGCGCACCCGGGCGTGCACAACTGGTGGTACGAGAACTGCGAGGAGCCCGCGGGCGACCGCAGCGCCGTGCCCACGTCGGTCTGGTCGCGCGACCCGCTCGTCTACGGCGAGCGCGACGCCTTTGGCCACGAGGTGCCCATGCACGAGTACGCGCCGCTGCGCGCCTTCGGCTCGCTGCGCCAGCTGCGCGACCCCGACGGCGGCATCGACGGCTTCGAGGAGGATTACACCAACACCGCCTTTGCGTTCGACCGCAACCTGCGCGAGGGCACGAGCCTGCAGGCGCTGTACCGCGACGTGCTGTGCAACCCCACGTACAAGTATTCGATCGAGAACGCCGTGGGCAACCCGCTCTCGGGGCGCAACAACATCGACCCGAAGGACGAGATCCGCGACGCGTCCAGCCGCAAGCGCAACCAGTACGACATGCGCGTGCCCTCGCACCTGCTCGGCGAGTCGGCCGCGCGGCGGCGCCAGTTCACCGGCTGCGGCCTGGGCATCCCCTCGGGCGGCTGCGACGTGAGCAAGGTGCCCACCTACCTCGAGGGCAGTCTCTGGTCGTGGGCCTACGTGACAAGTTCGGACGACCCGGAGGTGCCGCCCGGCTGGCACCGGCTGCTGTACCTGCGCGCCTTCTCGGAGCGCTCGTGCGCGGAGAACGCGCGCCAGATCTGCAACAGCAAGCCCAACACGCTCACGTTCGGCGAAAACTTCGACGTCGAGTCGGCGGTCATCGCCGCGTTCCAAGCGGAGATGGGCATCCGGTACCAGAGCGCGATCGTGGCCGCCGAGTCCAAGAGCGACTACCGGTACACGGTCGACACCGCGCGCCACAACCTCAAGCGCGGCGTGGGCGGGAGCGGCGTGCCCCCGCTCGAGTCGTGGTACGGGCGGCGGCTCCAGGTGACGAGCGACGGCGTGTACGACGTGGACGACATGCTCCAACGCGCGAGCGCGGGCACCGGTGGCCTCGATACCGTCGACGGCGCGCTCGACTCGACCTACTTTGGGCTCACGCGCGCCGAGGCGATCGCCAAGCTCGAGATGATCCGCGACGGCTTCGGCCCCACGCACGTGCAGGCCATGATCAACGGCGCCGGGAGCAACACGGCGGGTGCGCACTTCCGCACCGGCATGCAGGCGCTCTTCGCGACGCGCTGCTCCGACCGGCTCAAGCGCGCCTTCCCGGACAATGCCGACATCCACTGCTGCGAGGTGCAGCCCACCGACGACTTTGGCGTCGGCTCGTGCACGCCGGCGCGCCACTACGTCGGCCGCGACGACTGCGTGCAGCGGCCGCTCGAGCTCGCGGACACGCGCAGCGAGACGCTCTCGGAGGAGTACCTCACGCGCTTCGCCGGCCTGTCGCCGCCGCCCTCGCCGCCACCCTCGCCCAACCCACCGCCGCCGCCCTCGCCGCCCTCGCCGCCGCCGCCGCCCAGCCCGCCCGAGCCGCTCACCGCCGAGCGCGGCCGCGCGCTGGCCAAGCTCATGGAGCGCCAGTTCTGCGACTCGGTGTACATGATCTCGGCCGAGGCGCGCTGCAGCCTGATGGCCACGCGCATGCAGCAGGTCTGGCAGCTCGACGCCTCCTTCACGCCGCCCGCGCCCGCGCCGCTGCTGCCCGAGGGCGCGCTCCCGCCGCCGCCCACGCCCTCGCCGCCGCGGCCGCGCCTGCCCGTCAGCGACAGCGCGCTCGTCGTGCACATCGAGCCCACACGCGTCACGCTCTCCACCTACTTCTTGGGCGAGGTCGAGACCGACCCGGACACGGCCTCGACGGCCGTCGGCAACCTCATGGTGCTCACCAACGTGGCCAACGCCACGCGCACGGCGGCGCGCGACACCATCACCAACGGCGCGCTGCCGCCCCACAAGTGGGCGGCGTGCTCGCAGATGCTCACCGCCTCGCCGCTGCCGTGCCGCACGGGCGACACACCCGCGCGCTGCCTCGACGGCGCGCGGCGCTGCGGCACGACCGAGGCCAACACGGAGGCGCCGTGGCTCGAGCTCGACCTGGCCGACGACCGGCCCGCGGGCGGCGACCACTACTTCTTCGCGCTCGAGTTCTCGCTGCCCTCCAACCCCGAGTTTGCGCAGCTCTTCTTCGAGAGCTCGACGCACCAGGGCGCGCGCGCCATCGGCGACGTGACCAACAAGTATTACGAGCTCGAGGTCTTCGACGCCGCGCACAACCCGCTCCCCGTGCAGTGCAAGCCCTACCACCGCCAGAGCATCGACGTCTACTCCGACGGCCTCACGGCCTTCCAGTACGTCTGCCTCGAGGCGAGCGCCACCGACAACGAGTACGTCACCATGCGCGACGTGCACTACGTGCGCTTCACGCTGCTCGGCGAGTACCGCATGCTCTGGCTCGAGGGCGTGCGCGTGGTCTGGCGCGCGCTCAAGGACCTGCCGCCGTCGCCGCCGCCCTCGCCCCGCCCGCCGCCCGGGCCGCCGCAGCCGTCGGCGCCGCCCGACGCGCCCGCCCCGAACGCGCTGCACGTGTGCGCCACGCACGCGCTCAAGCTCTTCCCCGCCGGCCAGTACGCCGTGGCCTTCCACGAGCCCTGCGGCCTCACGGCCGACGCGTGCTGCGCGCTCGCCTACGAGCACACCCACACCGCCGTGTACGCGCTCAGCGCCGCCGGCTGCTGCACGCTCTACGACGTGCCCGACGCCACCGACCGCGCCAGCCTCGCGGCCGGCGCGCCCGTTCCGACGGAGACCGCCGAGGGCTTCTTCGGCGCCGCCCTCACGGGCGTGCGCACCTTGGCGCTTTAGGACCTCACACGCACACAGCGTTTCCGTGTTTAGGGTCACGTTTCTCATAACATCATAATAATGCCATCACGTAAGTCACGAACGGGTCCTCATGGACGTGGACGAGGTTGTCGCCCCCCGTGACCAGTCGCCGCCACCGGCGCCAGGGTCGCGCGCCACAGACTCGGTGGCGCAAGAGGCCGTCCCAGTCAACGCCAACCCCTTGACGCCCGACGCGGACGTCACGCATTCCTACGAGTGGCGCATCGTGCCGTGGACGACCGAGGGCCAGACGCTGACCAGGGAGGTGAGCCGCCTGACGGAGGAGCACGGGTTCGAATTTGCGAGCGCCTTGACCGGGACGGGGAACTCCGACAGGAACCTTCACGCGGGTCATCGCGGCTACATGCTGCTCTTCCGCCGCAAGAAGCGCGCCGAATTCGACAAGGAGCGCGACACACTGGCCACGCTACAGCATCAGCAAAAGATGCTCGGTATCAAGATCGAGATCGACAAGCTCTCGGTGGCCATCACAAACTTCCGCCAGGAGAATGCCACCCAGATGCGGTGGTAGTGGTGGTGTCTTGAGAGTGTATTGAAAAAAAATGCACCGTTGACCGTACACACACACACACGGTCCCCGCTTTAGTCGCCGTTGTCCGCGTCGAGCGCGCCGGTCCAGCCCCAGACCGCGCGGGTGGAGGACTTGCCGCCCCTCCCAGGCCCCTTGTCGCCCTTTTGGTTGCGCTTGGGGTAGGGCGCCGACAGCTCGCGGAGCGTGGCGGCGGCCCCCTTTCCGAGCCGCCGTTCAAGCTCCCTGTCCGCCTGTTCCTGCCGCTTCCTCGCCACCTCGCGCGCCTTTGCTCGCGCCCTGCGGTCCGCTTCCTGCTCCGCCTCGCGCTCCTCTTGCTCCTTCCTCTGCTCCAGAGTGCCCGGCAGGTACTCGCGCTCCCTTTGCTCTTGCCGAGCCTTCTCCTTGCTCGCCGCCGCCTCGAGCGCCCTCGTGGCCGCCTCCGCCGCCGCGATGCGCGCCTGCTCGTCCTCGTAGATCTGGTCCGCCTTCGCGACCCTCTGCTTCGCGGCGGCGATCTCGGCCGAGTCCGTCGGCGCCTCGGCAATGGGCACGCGGCGCCACGTGCCCGCCGGCGCCGCAATCTTGCCGCTGGCCTGGTCGCGCCAGCCGTAATACTCGAGCACCTCGGTGAGCTCCTCCACCGCGTGCTTGGCATCCTCCGCCCCCAACTGCTTGCGCACCTGCCCCACGAGGATGGCGGCCATGTCCCTCGCGCCGATCGCCCACGTGGCCTCGGACTTGCGCGCGGAGGTGCCCAGCTTCGTGTTGCCGTAGCGCGGGCTCGTCCAGATGAGCATGGCCGTGAAGTCGGCGAGCGTCACCATCGAGCTCGCCTGGTCCTGGAAGATCTTGGCCAGCTCCTTGAGCTCCGTGGGGTCAATCGGGGTCTTGGCCTCCTCCTCCTCGGAGTCCACGTCCATCTGGCTCATGGCCTCCTGCTCCTCCGCCTTGCGGTAGCCGAGCGTGTCGGTCGGCGGCTCCAAGGTCGTGGCCTCGATCGCCTCGGAGAGCAGGCCCAGCGCCGGCCGGGTGAAGTAGGTGGCCACCTCCTGCGCGGTGATCGGCTCGCTGTCCTTCTGGCTCAGCTTGTTGGCGAGGGTGGTCAGGTAGATGTTGATCAACTCCTCGCTCGTGTAGTTTGGGATGTGGATCTTGGAGAGGAAGCGGCGCACGAGCCCCTTGTTGGCCGGCAGGAAGTCCTGCTCCATCTCGTCCGGGTAGCCGGCCGCGATGAAGCAGCCGGTGCCGGCGTTCTCCGACAGGTACTGGTTGAGCCCGTCGATGGCCTCCTGCGAGTAGGGCGTCAGCTTGCGGTCCTTCTTCTCCTGGCCCGGCTTGAGCGCGTCGTACGTCGTCAGCGAGTAGGCCTCGTCCAGGAAGAGCACGCGCTCCAGGTTGGCGTTCAGGAAGCCGCGCACCTTGTTCGACGTCTGCCCCTCGTAGTCGGCGACGAAGTCGCTGCGCTGAGCCACCTTCATGTCGGGGTAGAGGTAGAAGCCAAAGTGGCTCAGCAGCGCACCCATCTTGTTGCCGAGCCGCGTCTTGCCCACGCCCGCCGTGCCCAGGATCAAAAAGTTGAACATGGTCTCGTTCAGGAAGAGCGGCTGCTTCAGGAAGGCGCGCAGGCTCTCGTTGAGCGTGTTCAGCACGGTGGGCAGGTGGGCGTACTCCTCCGCAAACTGGTAAATCTCCAGGCCCACGCGCACGGCCGCGCGCGCGTCGGGCATCGGGCGGTTCTTGGCGGCCTTGGACAGGCGCGTCATGGACGCGGCCGCGAAGCCGTCCAAGAGGTAGCGCTTGGCCTTGTCGCTGTCGTCCATGAGCTCCCACTTGGTGTCGGTGAAATACTCGTTCCCGTCGTTGTCCTTGCGCTTCGTCACCACGCTGTCTTTGACGGCGTCAAAGTACAGCTCGTCCATGTCGTCCGCGGCGAGCTTGCGCGCCTCGGCGTGGCCCTCCGCATTCTTCTCGTAGCGTGCCGCCTTGTTTGCGCTGAGCTCCTGCACGGCGCGCACCCACCGGCTCGCCGCGCTCGCGCCATCGAGCGCGAGCGGCGTGAGCGGCGCGCTCAGATCGGTCTGGATGAGCTCCATCGCAAAGGCCTGCAGCTTCTTCTTGGCATTCGTCGGGTTGCTGGGGGCGAGGGGGTCGGGCGCCTCCTCCTCCTGCGCGTCCTGGTCCGCCCTCGACTTGCCGGCCCGGCCGCCAGCGGCCTTTTGCTTCTTGCTGGGCTTCGTCTCCGGGCTCTTTGGAGTCTGCGGCTCCGGCGGCGCGGCGGTGCCCTTCTTGCGCGCGGTCGGCGTCGCCTCGACGCCGTCCGGCGTCTCCATCGCGCCCTCGGGCCGCAGCTCGCCCGTGAGCGTCACGCCGATGGGCTGCACGCGCAGCCCGGCAAAGGCCGTCTCCACCACGCTGTCGAGCGCCATCGCTACCACCGCAAGTGCCGCCCTCCAACAAGGAGGACGCGCTGCGGCGGTTATCGTGGGCGAGCGTGGCGTTGCGCGGTCGCGCGTGTAGGATGAACGACGCGAGTGCGCTAGACGGCAGTGGGCGCGCGCGCGCGCGTGTGTGTATGTGTGTGCGTGTGTGTTTCACGTGGTGGGGTTGGGATCTAAAAACCGGCGCTCATGAGCAACCCTTCCCCCGCATCCGCTCGCCTGGTCGTGGGCGACTGCGTCGAGGCGATGCAGGATGTCGCCATCGGGTCGTGCGCACTCGTGCTCGCCGACCCGCCGTACGAGGGCGTCGTCTCGGCCAACTGGGACCAGGTCAAGGACTACATGGCCTTCTCGCGCGCGTGGCTGAGCCAGGCGGTGGGCACGCTCCGCCCCGGAGGCGCGCTGCTCGTGTACGGCTCGCCGGAGCGCAGCTGGATCGCGCGGCTCACGGTGCTGCTCGAGGACGAGCTGGGGATGGAGCTGGTGCAGAACCTCAGCTGGGTGTACAACCAAGGCGGGGGGAGCCGCGTATCGAGCATGCACAAGTACGCCGTCCAGCACGAGCTGCTCATTTGGTTCCAGAAGCCGGGCGGACAGCGCACGTACAACGCCGAGGCGGGCGTGGAGCACTACGCGGAAGAGGATCGCGCGGTGGCGCTGGCCAAGGGCGTGGGCCGGGTGACCAACGCGTCGCTTGATCGCGGCCGCCCGCCGCGCTCGTTCCTCGACTTTGCGCGCGAGAACTCGCGCAGCAAGGAGCGCCAGCACGGCACGCACCCGTCGATGAAGCCGCTTGACCTCTGCGCGCACCTGATCAAGCTGCACACCAACCGTGGCGACCGGGTCTACGTGCCGTTTGTGGGCTCCGGCTCGGAGCTGCTCTCGGCAGCCAAGCTGGGGCGCGTAGCCATCGGCGCGGAGGTGAATGACGCGTACGCCGCGATCGTCGGGCGCCGGTTTGAGGCGCACGGGCTGTGCCTGAAGCTGGAGCGACCGGATGCGCCCGAACAGGCCAAACGGCCACGCACGGAGTGATGCGTGTAGTGTAGCGGTCAGGGTTGCGTTGATAAGTCGGGGCGTTTGCACTTGCTTGGTAAAGAAGCATGCGGTCGACCGTGCACCTGCCCTCGCTCGCGGGGCTGCGCCTCGGCGCCGCGCCCACGGGCATGGAGGCGCCGGCATCGCGCCGGCGGCGCGTCGATGGCCCGCCAGCGCCGCCACCGCCGCCCCTGCGGCTCACGGGCCTGCCGCGCGACGTGATCGACGTCATGGTGACGCAGGCCGCGCTCTCCGCGCGCAACGCGGAGGAGCCCGCGCATGTCATCTGCGAGTGGATGGGCCAGTTTTGCAAGGCGGCCAAGGTGCAGGGCGTGGCCGGCTGCGACGACCGCTGGTACATGCTGGCGCTGCAGACCTTTGGCGTGCCGCCTACGTCTGTGAAGCCCACCTATGTGCACGGGACCTGGCGCGAGCTCTTTGCCCAGGTGTGCTCGATGGATTGGGAAATCTTCACGGAGGTCCACGCGGAATTCATGGAGTGGAACGTCGTTCCCAGCCCGGAAGAGATGGCCAAGGTGCAAAGGGGCCTCGAATGGGACGTGCCGCGGCCACTGCTGGATGAGGCCTTCCGGACGGTCGAGCGATACATCCGCTTTCCTGATCGCGGCCCCGAAGACCAAACACCCTGGGAACAGAGAATATTGCTCGGTCAACAAGACTGGGACTTGTGGATGCGCGGCCAGGACCCGGTCAACAACAAGGAGATGCGCTTTTACGCGCTCGCCGCGCTGCTCATGCTCAAGGGCGCGTATGTCATGCCCGAGAATGCCAACGCACTGGATCAGGAGCTCTATGACTCGATGGACCAGTTCGTCCACGGAACGATTTCCAAGGCCGAGGCGCTTGACCGGATGCGCGATGCGCTGGACAGGGGCGCCCGACTTAACACGCTCGGAAAGATGACCTCTGTAAGGCCGTACAAAATGGACATCATGCGCGCTGCTCTCGCCACCGGCGATGGGGACATCATCAACTTGCTGTTCAGTCGGGGGTGGGCTGTGAACGGCGCCGAGCACTTTGGTCAGCAGGTGGTCCGAACGCTCATTGGACGCACGCTCTATCCGCACCACCCAAGCCACGGGCTGCCGTGGTCGGTGGATGAGGCGACTACCCGGCGGCTCATCGATGCGACGCGCCCGTGGGTGGAGTACGATCGCGAGAGCGTTCGCACAAAGCATGGAGGTAACATTGCCTATTCCTGGAGCTTTGTAATGCTGTATCATTCAGTCGACAGCGACGACGTGCTTTACGGGTCCGGAAACCCTTACAAGGCGCAGTGGATCGCGTTGCTTCTCGAACCTGGCCAAACCCTCGCCGACGCCAGGGCACAAGCTGCCCAGGTAGAGGCAGCGGCCGACGCGGCAGAAGAGGCGATGCTCGCCGAGGACGCGCCGTGATGGCGATGTGTCCGCTGGGTACCCCCCCCCTGCGAAATAGGAACAGCCTGTTCCTATCGCCAAAATGGCTATAGGAACACGAAAAATCTTTCGAGCGACCGGACCGGTTTTCGAGAAGGGTGCACCGCTGCGATAGGAACAGACTGATAGCTATCTGTTCCTATCTGTTCCTATCTTTCGAGCGGCCTGGTTTTCGGTTGGCTGTGCATTTACACCCCCCTCGCCACTTCCAAATATGGCAATTTTCTTGCGGAATAGGAACAGATAGGAACAGATAGCTATCAGCCTGTTCCCATCGCCGGCGTGCACCCTCCTCAAAAACCGGCCCGGTCGCTCGAAAGATTTTTGCTGTTCCTATAGCCATTTTGGCGATAGGAACAGGCTGTTCCTATTTCGCAGAGGGGTGGGGGGGGTACACAGCGGACACTCGCGGTCAGCCCCTGTCCGCCTCGGCGAGCAGCGCGCGCGCGAGGGTGTGGCTCGACGGCTTGCACATGCCGCCCAAGTAGCGCGCGCCACGCACGCTCTTGCCGCCGCCGTACCGGTCGGGCCCACCGCCGCGCCGCCTGTGCCCGCCGCTCCGCGCCTCGTGCACCGTGCGGATGCGCAGGTAGATTTTCCAGCAGGGCACGCGCGCTCGCGCCGCCTGCTCCGCGGGGAAGGCGGCCAACGTCTGGACATCGAGCGTGCGGTGCATGGTGCTGGCGAGCACCATGGCCAGGCGCGTGTTCAGGCCAATGGCGCGCGTGCGCATCCCCGTGTGCAGCGGCGAGGTGGCGCTGTTGTCGATGCACAGCGCGCGCGCCGCGTCCGTGGCGGTGCGCAGCGTGATGCCCACGAAGCCCTCCGTGGTGGCGCGCAGCGCGTGCGACACGCCGCGCAGCGTGCAGATCGCCTCGGCGCACGTCGCCGCGTCGGCGACCATCGCCTCGGCGAGCGCGATGCACACGATGCGGTGCGCGATCTCCTCGGGCAGCGCGGGCCAATTGAACCCGCCAAAGCGCGGCCGCATCACCTGCGTCACAAAGCGCTGGACAAACTCCTCCGCGGGCGCGCTCGCCGGCTTCGGGTCCATCCAGAAGCTCAGCTGGCGCAGGCGCGTCTCGAGCCGCGCCGCCGGCTCCTGCTCGACCCGGTAGGACCGCAGCGCGTGCTGGTCGGCCTTGCCCACCTTGCTCGTCCACGTGTCGGCCGCCTGCCGGGGCTGCAGCTGCGTGGGCTGCGGCTCGATCAACGAGACGAACCAGCGCTGCCCGACGGTCAGCTCGTCCCACGGCACGCGCGTCGCGCCCTCCAGGTCGCTCGGGCTGAAGACGGCGCCCGGGCGAGGCGAGGCGTGCGCCATCGACGGCTGGTAGGCGTCGAGCGCGAGCGTGTCGAGCTGCCGCCGGCGCCGCCGCTCCTTGTAGTCGAGGTAGGCGTGGAAGGCGGTGCTCGGCGGCCAGAGCCACAGGAACTCGCGACCCATGTACCCGAGGGAACGCAGCGACCCGTCGTCCAGCTCCCACCAAAAGTGCTCGTCCATCTCGACGGTGACGCGGAGGGCCCAGACGTGCTGCGGCGTGTCCGGTTCGGCGCCGCGCAGCTTGAGGAAGCTCACGTGGCTAAAGTGGAAGTGGCCATCGACGGAGTTGACGTAGTCCAGCAGCGTCTCGGCCGAGCAGCCACGACCGGCGAGTTTCTCAAAGGCCTCGTACGGGATGGGCACGCAGTAGCCAAAGTTGTGGGCGATGCACGCGCCATCGATGGCGTAGACCTCGTGGGTGAGCGGGTCGAGCACAACGTTCTGGTGCTTCGCCCTCGCCATGGCATGCATTGGCAGCGCGCCTCGGACGGGTGGGGTGGGCAAACCACAAGCGGCGCGTTTTTTTACTATTCGTTTCAAAACGTGACACACCACGCGAGCGAGTTGACGTGCGCGATCACCGTGCGGGGGTCGGGCGCGGACAGCGCGCACGCGCTGCCGTGCGGCAGCAGCGGGTGCGGCGCGGCCACGTTGTGGCTAACGCCGTGGCTGGGCCCGGCGTACCGCGTGGGCACGATGCGCACGGCGAGCCCCTCGAGCACGACGACCGCGAACCGGTCGATGCCGTGCTCGGCGTAGGCGGCCACGCCCGGCGCCACGTCCACCCAGAAGGCGGCGGGGTGCGGCGGCGGCGAGGGCGAGCGGATGGACAGCCCGGGGTAGAGCGCGCCCTCCTCCTGCAGCCGGCGGCACTCGTCGTGCAGCTCGGCCACGGCGTGCTCCAGCGTCGCCTGGCGCACGGCGCTGCGCGCAGCGCCCTCCGCGCAGTTGCCCATGGCGCCGCCTGGCGGCGGCGCCAGTGGCGCCGCTGGCAGCAACGCCGCCTCAGGCGCAACTCGGCAGGCGCGTGTACCGGAAATTGCGCTGCTTGGGGCCCTCGGGATCGAGGAGGAGGAGCTTCTGCCGAAGCGCCGAGGCGCGAAACGCGCAGAGGCTTAGCGCGAAGCAGATCAGGACCGCGGCCGCGCCCGCGGTCAGCTGCCAAGCCTCCATGTCCCGCTAAGGGGCAGCCGTCTTGGCAGGCCTGGGGGGAGGGAGGGGGCTAGCGCGCCGCCGGCCCGGAGCGGCGCGATGTCCGAGGCGTCCTCGGAGCACAGCGCGGGCGGCACGCGCTACACGGGCGAGCAGCTGGTGCAGCGGCTGCAGCGCAAGGCGGGCAACGAGGCGGAGCGCTTCTCGCTGACCAGCCACCTCGCGGCGGGACGCGTGCTCGTGCGGCTGCGCGACGCGCTGCTGGCCGGCGAAGCCCTGAGCCAGCGCTCGGAGATGGCGCTGCTGTGCGTCGGCATCGCGCTGCGCCGCCGCTGGCTGAGCACGCAAAACCAGATGTCCGAGGACGACAGCGCCGACACGAAGCGCGACGCCGAGGACTCGCTCGAGTTGCTCCGCAAGAGCGTCAAGCTGATTTTTGTGCTGTTGTGCCTCGTCGAGAAGCGCAGGGCCGAGGCGGACGCGGAGGAGGAGGCCGCGCGGCAGATCGAGGCCTTCCGGAACACGCCCGTGTGGTCGGTCGTGGCGCCGCGCTCGCGCAAGCGCGCGCGCGAGGGGGAGGGCGAGGAGGAGGAGGGGGAGGAGGGCGAGGGGGAGGAGGAGGGCGAGGAGGAGGGCGCGCCCACGGGCGGCGAGGGCGGCGAGGACGGTGGCGCGGAGCGCAGCTGGGCGCGCGTGCTGCGGCTCACGGCCGCCGACGTCGCGCGCATGGCCCTGACGGTCGGCGCGGCGCAGATCGGGACCACGGGGAACGAGGACGGCAACGACGACGAGCTCGCGCTGCTGTACTTTCGCTCGGAGGCGGCGCGCATGGCCACGCGGCTGCTGATGCCCTCGCCCAGCGCCGACTTTGTCACGCTCGGCACGAAGCGCGGCGACGAGTCGGTGACGCGCGCGAAGCGGCTGCTGGCGATCACGCAGGCGGGCGAGAGCGAGGCGGGGCAGTCCATCCTGCGCGACATGGTGCTGAGCTGGCTGCTGCCGCCGCGGCTCGTGGGCGTGCGGCGCGGGCTGCTGCTGAGCCGCGCCACGAGCACGGCCGCGGGCGTCGACTGGCCGCTCGCGGTGCAGCGCGCGCACGACGTGGCCATGAGCGGCTGCGAGTTTATCTGGGAGAACGGCACCGACGAGCTCGAGCGCACGTGCTGCCTGCTGACGGGGCTGGCCATCCTCACGACCAAGGGCGGCGACGATCCCATCCGCAAGCTCGACGCCTTCAAGGGCCGCGTGTCGCTGCCGTGGTTCGAGACGGCCGCGCCGAGCGACGACAAGGCGCTCCGCCTGACGCTCGTGCCCGAGGCGCGCAAGTGGATCGTGTTCACCCTCGGACCCAGCGGCTCGCCGCGCGTCGTGAGCGCGCTCACGGGGTTTGAGGGCATGTGTGAATCGGTGTTAATCATGCTGAATTGAGTGCTGGGCGTGTACGCACGCACACGCACACACACACACACACACTTACAACGGCTCTCCAAACTCACCATTCGCCACCATCACAGTCGCGTTCTCTCGCAGCATGAACTTCATGAGCCGGAGCATCAAGTCTTTGAACGTTCGCTTGCGCGCCGTGAAGTAGTTGGGGGGGGTGTCGGGGTTTTTGGCCTGCAGGATTCGAACCAGTGCGTTGACGGTTAGCTCTTTCCACGTCAGCGTGGTCATGGTGACCAGCACGTCCGTGCCCCATCTGCGCTCAAAGGCATCGTGATGCACAAATGGCCAGAAATTTGTCATCTTCACAAACTGGTCGCCGATGGCCTGCAGTCGCGGCGACGCGTATCGAAGCGCCAGGAAATGCTTGCTGGTCGCCGCGCGTACCACCTCCTCGTCGTCGCGCAGCGCTGGCGAAGCGTGGCTCAGGACCATGTAGTTCGCCCGCGGACTCGCGGCAATCGCCGCCAGCACAACCCGCTTCAGGTGGCTCAAGTAGGGATGGTCTTGCAGTCTGCCGATTCCCTTCACGATGCTGCGCTCGCGCAAGCACAACTCGCGGAAGAGATTCTGCCCCGTGCCCATCTCGAACTGCGCGTCCGGCAGCTCACCCCAGATCTTCTTGCAGAGGTCTTCGTAAAAGTCGTCGTCGCACGCGGCGCCGCGTGTCTTGTCAAGGGCGCAGAAGCGCGTGACCATCTTGCACACTTCCCACGACTCCTCGCCGCTGTGGACAGCCAACAGGACCTCCTTGACCAGGTCCTCGGTCTCAAAGACCTCCTGGATCGCAGGCGCCGCCCGCCTCTTCGCCCGGTATTCCTCGCGCAGGGCCACTTCCCTTGCGCGCAGGGCCTCCTGCTCTGCGCGCAGCTTCGCCAGCTGTGAGACCAACGCCTTCTCCTCCTCCTGCTCCTCCTCCGCTGCCTCCCAGGCCTCTTGCAGCTGCCGCACGGTCGCCACATCGTCCTTGGCAGCCGTGGCAACCAAGGACAGCGCGCCCAAGTTGGGCAGCATCGGTGCCAACGCGTTCCCTTTCCTCTCTTGCTATGGGACACGCTTGTGTGGAGTTATCGTTAGAATCGCCAAGTGTATGCACACACACACACACACGCACACGACACGCACACGAGCTGTCACGTTGGCGCTGGAGGCGCGCGCCGCCTCCACTCACGCGCTCGTGGCGCCCTCGGCCTCCGCGGCCGGCGCCACCGCCGCCGGCGCACCCGCCTTGCCCGCCTCCTCCGGCCGCAGCGGCGAGCCCGGTCGCTTGGGCGGGATTGGTAGCCGCGGCGGCGCCTCCGGGTTGATCTCGGCCCAGATCCAGCCCCTCGAGTCGCGCGGCTTCCGGTTGGCCGCGGGCACCCACCGCTCGCCCTTGGAGTTGACCTCCCACACGGGGCCGCGCGTGTTCTCGGGCGCGAAGCGCTTCACCGCGCAGCACGCGCAGCACAGGAGGAGCGCCGTCAGGCAGGCGGTCACGATCAGCAGGATCCACACGACCTCCATCATGGCGGCGCGGGCCACGCCCCGCCCCCTGCCTCCTTCTCCTTTGGCTTTGGGCGCGCGGTGGATATCTTGAGCGAAAAACGCACGCCCACACAGACACACACACGCACTCCCGGCCGCTCACATCGCGCCCAACCGCCACATGCCCGTCTCGTACCTGTCGGGCCACTCCTTGAGCGTGGGGTAGTTCGACCCGGGCATGTCCGACGCGATGAACTTGTTGTAGAAGAGCAGCGCCGCCGCGCGGTGCTTCGGGGTGTTGGAGTGGTACCACAGGCCGTCCTTTGCCTTGTAAGAGCCCCGAAGGTACTGGTCGACGCGCCAGGTAAGCTTGGTCTTGTAGATGGGCGTCTTGGACGCGGCCTTGACCTTGCGCCACCACGCCGCCCGCGCCTCGTCCTGACCGGCGTACGAGTAGTCAACCGCAAACGGCCCCGACTGGCCCTCGTCGGAACTGGGCAAGGGCAAGGGCCAAGACGGCGCGGCCTCCTGCTGCCAGGTCGCGACGCGCTCGCGGTCCTTGCCCTTGCCCTTGGAGTGGTGGTTGTGGCCGTAGCCACCCTTGCCGGCCGTGGCCATCGCCGCGCGGTGCGCCTCGCCCGCGCGCAGCACGACGTGCAGCGGCGGCGCGCCCACCGGCGCGCCGTACGCCGGGGCGGCCGGCACCAAGAGGGTCGGAGGGGGCTCGCGGCGGACCGACATGGTGCTCTTCTTTACCTCTGTCCATACCCCCACGCGCTCACTGTTATCACACGCAAACACTCACACCTCGTCCTCGTCGGTGACTTCCATCCACCCTGGCGCACTGTCGTCCTCGTCGTCGTCGTCGTCGTCGTCTTCCCCGCTCGCATCCTTGTTCAGCTCTTCGAGCTCCTTCTCGAGAGCCTCCTTGGCCTCGTAGAACAGGCGACGCCAGTGGTCGCGCGCGTGCGCCAGCGTCTCAACCTGCTTGCGCAGCCGCTTGAGCTCTTGCTGGTCGGCCGCGGCGTCCTGGTTGCCCGCGAGCACGCGCTTGTGGTGCTTCGGCGTGTACTTGCGGCCCACCAGCGAGCACAGCGCCGTCTGCAGGTCGTCGTAGTGCTTCAGCACGTCCTTGCTCGCCTCGGACGCCGCCCCGGCGGGCAGCAGCGCCTCGGCGTCGAGCCACGGCGAGCCGTTGCGCTCCTCGCAGCCATCCTTAATCAGCGGCACGAGCACCGGCTGGCCCGCCTCGTCCACCTTGCCGCCAGGGTGCTGCGTGTTGCATTGCTGCACCCACGGCTTTTGGAAGAGCAGGCCGAGGCGCCGCTCGCGCCACTCGCCGTCGAACTCGAGCGCCTCCGTGAGCGCTGCCGGCGGCTCGCCGAGGTCCTCCTGCGCCGCCTTGCGGTGGTAGTCCATCGGTAGCGTGCCGGTGAGGCGCGTGCCGCTCATGTACGTCAGCGCCGGGAAGCGCTCCTCGAGCCCAAAGTGCTGGACGAGGTTGCGCAGCTTGGACACGTGCGCCGGCGGGAGCACCCACGCGCGCGAGCGGTCGTGGTAGCCGGCGATGTTGTTGCCCGGCGCGCCGGGCGCCTTGTCCGACTGCAGCGTCGCAAAGGCGACCAGCACGGGCGCGCCGATGGTCTCGTACTCGGTGCCCAGCACGTCGGGGCAGGCGATGCCCGCGCGCTTGTTGTTGTACGCCACCTTGAGCCGCCGGGGTGCACGCGCCGCGGCGTTGGCGGCCTCAAACTCGCCCAGCCGGTAGGCGTTGCCGTCTGCGTCGCACGCCGGCTCGACGCGGTCCGGGTAGAGCAGCCACAGCTTGGAGATCTCGTGCTCGAAGCGCATCTTTTGCGCAAGGTACTGCTGCTTCTTCTCCAAGCCGCAGGTGTCGCCCGGCACGTCCGCGATCTCGACCTTGCCGTCGTTGAGGAAGAGCGTCGTGAAGAGCGTGGCGCCACCCGGCGCCGTGAGCGCGCGGTGGCCCGCGTACCGCGCAATCACGTCGGCGTTCGAGTAAAAGGGTGGCGAGTCCGACTGGGGGAAGTCGACGTCGAAGGGTGCGACGCCGTTGCTCGACGAGAGCGTCTTCTCGCGCAGCTCGTCCCAGTCCGCCACGAAGGCGTGCGGCTTGCGCTCGTTGGACTTGCCGGTGGGCGGGGCCGTCTTGAAGCACTCGCCCAACAAGGGCCTGGTTGCCGTTGGGTGGCCGGCGTTGAGGCGCAGCCTCGGCCGGTTGTGCGCGTGTCGCGCGCCGTCCCACTGCGCGAGTATCGCAGCCCCTTGGTCCGTGAACCGGTCGTCGAGGTGGTTCAGCGCGCTCGCGACGGACACGAGTTGCTGCGGCGAGATCGCGTAGGCCTGGGCACCCGAGATGCAAAAGATCGGCGAGGCCTGCGCCGGCTTGAGGCCCACGGCGTGCAGGCTCGCCTTGAGCTCCTTGAGGCGCGCCTGCTTCTCGTCGGGCGACTTGCCGGTCGCCTTGCTGCCGGCCGCACCCTTGGCGCGGCTCGCTCCCGTGGCGCTGGGGCGGCGCTTGCGCGCGATCATGGCGCGTGGGCAGCCGGCCGCGCGCTCCGGTTCGGCCCTCTGAGCGCGATACGAGTGGGCCGTTTTGGGGGGCGTTCGGTTGCCAACTCTCAAGTGGCACGAGTGATGGGAGTGATGGGAGCGCCAACGTTTTGTATTCGTTCACTGCCCACTGCACTGGTTGCCAACTCCATTGGGTCCCCACTGCACTGGTTGCCAACTCTGGTGACCATAGAGTGCACGACGACCGCACGCGGCAATCACGTCGCCAACCTCTTTGCGAACAAGTGGATCATTTGCCAACTCTGGTGACCATAGATCGCACGACGACCGCACGCAGCAATCACGTCGCCAATTCCTAAAGCAGGGTGCCGCACTGTTTGCCAAATCTTAAAGAGGGTGCCGCACTGGTTTGCCAAATCTTAACACGGGGTGCCGCACTGTTTGCCAACTCAAAACTCCAAGATCGTGAACTAATCCCCCTTAACCAGGGGGAGATAATCATCTCGCGCCCATTGCCAACGCCGCTGGCGGCGCGGTGGCACAGGGCGCGTTTGTGCCAACACGTAACTGAGGAACTGCGAACCGTGCCAACACCTAACTGAGGAACTGCGAACCGTGCCAACTACGAATGTCGCAGTTCGCAGTTGTCAGGAAGCCTCCGCCACAGATCGCAGCGACACGACGACAAAGGCGATCGCCGCCAAGCTCACGATGCAGCCGAGCACTGCTGCGGCCATCGCAAATTTTGCGGTCACCGAGTCGAGGCCGGCGTCGGCGGGTGCCTCACTGACCGGTGCCTCGTCCGCGCGGATCGACACGTACTCGGCGCGCTTCATCGCCGCTACTGGCCTCGCGTGTTTTGGGAACCCCGTGCTTCTTTGACGAATACCCACTACCAGCACCACCACACCGACACACCGACACCCGCCCTCACACGGCCCACGTGCACCCTTTCCCAAAACACACGCGCCGGTCCGCACGCGCTCCCATCTTTTGTATCATGGCGGTGGACCTTAGCGCCGCAACCGCTTCTGCTGCCGTCGTCTAGCACGTCTTCAGCAGCAGGTCAAAGGTCTCGTTCGGCTTGGCAAAGGTGAGGCACCTGCCGATGACGCGCTCCGAGTTGGCCGTGGCCAGCTCGACCGAGATGCGTCGCGGGTCCTTCTTGCCGCGCTGGGCCGAGGAGGTCGCCTGCTTCTTGGTGTTCTCGGCGTAGAAGGTCCAGGCGAGCATGTCGCCAGGGAAGACCGCCGTGCCGCTGTTGTTGAGCATCGTCACCATGCCGCCGATGGCGAGGGTGAAGAACTCGTCCACCTGCGGGCCGACGCCGTCGTCGATCGGCCGCACCGTCTTGCTGCGGCACACGCCGGCAAAGTAGAAGTTGTCCATGTCGTCGTACTTGAGGCACGCCGCGCAGCCGATGACCGGCGTCGCCGTCTCCGCCGCGACGTAGTTGCGGAAGGTCGAGTTGCGCGCCTTGCGCGACAGGCAGATCATCCCCGGCAGCACCGACGCCCACTCGTGGAAGTGCGGCTTCACCTCGATGCTCTTGTCGGGCGTGTAGGTGCCGACCATCTTGGGGTCGTTCTCCTGCTCGCCCATCAGCTCCAGGTGCGTGATGCTGTTGTCGAGCGCCGCAAACTCGTACGCGTCGACAAAGCAGTTGACGACGGTTTCGCCGATGCGCGACACAGGCTGGTAGCCCTCTGTAAGCGAGTGCCGGCGGCTGGGGTCGGTGGGTCCCTGGATGCTCTGGAACTGCATGGGTGTCTGCGTGAGCTGAGCGGCGCGGGCTCCGTTGGCCAGAGAGTGAGCTCGCTGCGATAGCGGGGTGCTTCTTCTTTTTGAAGTGGCGCACAACCAGGTTATGTACAACACACCACACACACACACACCACCGACCTCGCTCCACACCCCCGCCACCCGATCGCCCCATAGTCCCCGCCCAACCGCGCGGCGCCCCGACCGTCGCCTCGCGCGCGCCGTATTAGGGGCGCGGCGCTACCACCGCCGCTTGAGCTGATCCTCCACTGACGCTGGCAGCACCGGGCGCAGCGTCTTGACGCCGCCCGAGCGCGTGCGGTCAAACTCGTACCAGAACCGGCCAATCCTGTCGGCCGAGTAGTCGTTTTGCATCTTCATCAGCTTGTTTTGGTCGGGGTACTCGGCATCGATGCGGTCGCTCTCGAGGTCGATGTAGCCACCGCGGCCCTTGCGCCAGCCCTCGGTGCGCACCCGTTCCTTGATCTCTTCCTCCTCAAACGGCTCGATCCGGTTGACGGCGACGTTGATCGTGAGCATCAGGTTGCTCTGGTGCGTGTCCATGATGCGGCCCACGTGCCACGCCAGCGCGAGGTCCTTGAGCGCGACCTTGTTGCGCCAGATGTCGGACGCGAAGAAGCGCACCAGCTGCACCTTGAACCGGGGCTCCCCCGGGCCCGCCTCCTCGCCCTCCTCCTCGGCCTCCTCCTCGGCCTCCTCCTCGGCCTCCTCCCCGCCCTCCTTCTCCAGCTTCGTCGCGCGCAGCCCAATGTAGAGCGCGTCGCCGATCACGACGCGCTTCATCTCCTCGCGCGTGACGCCCAGCCGGCACGGCCCCTGGATGGCCACGTTGGCGATGGCGTGGTCGCGGAACTCGTTGTAGGGGTCGGCCCCGTCGACGTTGTTGACGACGCCGTCCACGGAGACGGAGTTGGCTGCTTCTTGGCCCTCAAACGCCGTGAGCTCCCGGTCGCCGTACTTTAGGTTGAAGTGCTCCATGGTGCGCACGCGCACGACGCTGCCGTCGGGCGTGGTCGAGTCGCCCAGCTTGCGCTTGGCGATCGTCGCGCGCTCCGCGAAGGCGACGTCGCCCTCGGTGATGGTCTTGAGCAGGCCGCCCACGGGCCCGTCCTCGTGCACTGCGCGCCGCGGGTACGGAATCTGCACATTGGTCTTCTTGTTCTGCTGCGAGCTGTTGGGGATGGGCCGAATCCCGGGCGGCAGCGGCGCCGCCGGGCCCACGGGCAGGCGCGGGTTGCTGCTCGGCGCGCTGATCGCCGTGGTGACCGCGGGCGACAGGTAGTTGCGCAGGCCCTCGTGCATGAGCGCGGGGTTGAGGAAGGACATTGCGGACGCCCAACCCCTTCCCTCTTGCGCGCGCGAGGGTGCGCTCCCCTTTTAAGGGTTCGACGCGCACAGTTTATGCGCCTTAGCGGCTATTATACACCACGGTTCACGCACGCACACGCACACGCACGCCCATCGCGCGTCGGGCGGGCACGGCCACCGCCGCAACCACGGTCCCGCTGCCGGCGTCGGCAGGCGTCGCCACCACCGCGAGCGGCGCCGGCGGCGAGGGTCGCCCTGGGGAGGGCGGCGGCGGCGAGGGCGGCGGAGGGTGTGGGCTAAGGCCAACCGGAGGCCAAGGCGGCGGCGGGTTGGGCGAGGGCGGCGGCGAGGGCGACGGGTACGGCGACCCCGGCGGCTCCGGCGGCGGCGCGGGCGGCGAGGGCGAGGGCGCCGGCGAGGCTGACGGCGGCGGTGGTCGCCGCCGCAAGCGCGCGAGCGCGGGCGCGGGCGCGGGTCGCGGCGGCGGCGGCGGTCGCGCGGCGGCGGCTGCCGCCGCCTCTGCCACCGCAACGGCGGCGAGGGCCTCGTCGGCCTGGGCCGACAGCGCCTGCAGCCGCGCCTGCGCCTGGGCGGCTTTTGCCCTGGCCGCCGCGAGTTTGGCAGCGGGGTTGGGCGCCGCCGGGGGGCGCAGTGTCACGACGGGCTTGGTGGGGCCGCTCTTGTGCGACTCGTGGGTCGCCACGCCAAACGCCACCAACCCACCCGTCACCGCCACTATGGCGAATGTCACGATGCAGCACAGGCTGAAGCCACCGACGCGCAGCGAAGGCGGCCCTTCGGCCTCGATGCCCCCCTGCGACGTCAAGTTGTACGTGTGTTCGTGGAGAAGCGCTTCGCGCCGCGCGCGCGGCACGGCGGCGAGCAGCGCTATGGACTCCTCGCGTGGCGGCTTTGGCAGCGTGAACCGGAAGTTGCCAGGTGCTGGCATGGCGACGCCTGCGCGGACCGTATATCCACGCGGCAGTTCTCGACGCTTTTAGCGGGAACGCCACGGCCGTCTCGCGCTCGGAGGGCTCGAACTCGCTGCCAACCGCGCCACCGACCGGAACGCCAATGCCATTCGCATCGACGCCAAGGGTGCGCGCCGAGCCGCCGGGGCCCAAGTCCAACTCGGAGACGGTCTACTACGGGGTGCACTCGTCGGAACTTCGCTCCACTCCCAACGAACTGTGGCAGGGTGGAGACATTGGCTGGCTCACCGTGGTGCGCAAGACCTTGTACCAGGCCCGCGCGGAGGGCAGCTACACCTACGACATGCGCTGGGAGCCCGCCGACACGTCGGGCAAGGCCTTCCCGTCGCCGTGGGGTGCCAAGCTTTCCGAGTTGATCCGCGTGACCTACTCCTTCGGCGGCCGTCACATGAAGGGCGACATGTATCCGGCGCAGGTCATCCTGACCACCAGGAAGAAGCAGGTGCGACTGAGCTTCCACAATGCCGAGCCGGTCGACGGCGAACCTGCGGCCGAGGCCTTCATCTTCCAACTCACCAAGCTGTGCGAGGGATTTGACACCGGGACCGTCTTCAAGAGGGACGGGCCGTATTTTGCGACGGACATGGAGCAGAGCGCCTGGAGCGACCGGTCGGTCGCGGCCTTCAAGGCTGCGAGGCGGCAGCACCAGTTGGAGCGGCAGCAGCGTCAGGCGCGGATGCAGGAGCAGCGACGCCTTGACGAGTTGCTGCAGATCGAGCGGCAGCGGGCGCAGGAGCAGGAGCAGGCGGAGGCGCAGGCGCAGGCGCAGGCGCAGGCGACCGAGCCCGAGCCGGAGCCTGAGCCCGAGCCCGAGCCCGAGCCCGAGCCCGAGCCCGAGCCCGCGCCCGAGCCCACGCCGACGCTAGAGCCGGCCCAGGCCGTCGAGACGGTGCCCGCCGGGACCGCTGCCTGCACAGCGGAAGCGGCGGCCGCCCTGACCGCGCTCGCAGCCTTCACGGCGGGCGCGCCCGCCGCTGTCGCACCCAACCACCGCCGCCGGATCGCGCTGCGCTTTGCGGGACAGCGCACGGTCCACGAGCCGTCCGACGACGAGGCCGCGCCCGCGCCGGCGGCCGCGCCTCAGCCAGCAGCCGCACCCGAGCCGGCGGCCGCGCCCGAGCGGGCGCCCGAACCGGTGGCCGCGCCGGTGGCCGAGCCGGCGCCCACGCTACCGGCCCCGGCCGCGCCCACACCACCGGCCCCGGCCGCGCCCGCGCCGGCGGCCCCGGCCGCGCCCAGCACCGGGCTCATCACGCTTCCCGATGGCTGGGTGGAAGCCATTGACGCCAAGTCTGGCCAGCCCTACTTCTTCCAGCCCGCCGTTCCAAAGTCGTCGCAGTGGAGTCACCCGAGCGAGCCCCCGCCCGCCCCGGGCGAGAAGGTCTCGCAGGCGCACGTCGAGCGCAGGTACCCACAGCATCCGCCCGAGGTGCATCGCGTCATACGCATCCACGGCATCGGAAAGGCCTGCGATCACGATCCGTCCTGGAAGCCGCCGCCGCGCGCGGCCGACGCATCGCTGCCGTTCGCAAGCTTCGACGCCAACAAGCCGAGCGGCTTCCTGTTCAACGCGACGCACCCGTACGCGTCGTGTGAGACCATCGCCCAGGCGAAAACGTTCGTCACGGCGGCGTGCGCGGACCGGGGCCTGAGCGGCAACGTCGAGAAGGACGCGGAGACGTACAAGGCCAGCTCGCGGGCCGTGTGCGCGCTGGCGGGCGTGTACAGGACGATCATCAACGACGTGATGCGCAGCGTGCAGTGCGGGTTTGAGAGGCTGCAACCGGGCCAGGGGGCGGTGTTCTGGATGCAGCAGATCGAGCAGGAGTTGCTCTTTCTCGAGATCAAGCCAGACAAAACCCGCTTCAGACGGCGTCTCTCTCAAGAGTGGATGCAGGTGATCATTGAGTACGGGATCGAGCACCGCGTCCAGATCTTTGCGGAGCTGCACGAGAGCGTCCCCCGCGTCAAGTCCCTGAGGCCGTCGGTGGTCGAGCTGTACAAGCGGGTCCGCACCAAGTATCGTTCCGATTGCCATTGCGCGGCGGAGCAGCAGAAGGTTTGGGACGTCATGTTCGCGGCGCAGCAGGCCATCCACGACGTCTGGCTGCGCAAGAAGCGGTTGGAGGACGCGGCGAAGGAGGTGCAGGACGTCCGGGCGCGCTGGGCGGAGATGCAGCCGCTCCTCGACAAGTGGGAGACGACCCTCGCGCCGGAGGCGTTTGTCTGGAGCCCGCCGCTGCAGGGCAACGGCTACCAGGACCTCAGGGAGCAGCGAGATGAACTCCTCGCGCGGATGCAGGCGGGCGTTGTCGAGGACGCGCGCGAGGCGTGGCAGGCGTGCGTCGCGCGCGCAACGGTGCAGTGCGAGGTGTCGGACAGGCGGCAGGAGCGCATCCAGGCCCACCTCAAGGAGTTGGACCTCGTGAAGCGCGCCATCCACGAGGAGCACGAGACCGCGGGCAAGGAGCACGATCGCATGGTGGCGCTGCACGAGACGCTGGACAAGGAGCCGGGAGCGGCCGACTGCGGCGTAGGGGCCATCCGGGTCGAGATGGGCATCCGCTGCGGCACGGTGGGCGCGCTCGGAGCCGGGGTGCGGTTGGCGCAGGTGCAGGAGTTCTACGAGGGCGAGCGCGCGTACCGCGCCGTGGTGGAGACCTTCCTCACCGGCGCGCGCGGCCAGCTGCACAACCTCGACAAGCACAAGGAGGAGGACGACGTGGTCTTTGGGCAGGAGAAGACGCTGGCCGAGCGCAACAAGGAGGGCTTTGCAAACGCGATCGTGCTGAGCAGCGACGACGAGGACGACCCGCCCGCGAAGAAGTTCAAGACGGAGCCCGTGGTGGTGCTGGACAGCTAATCGTGGTGGTGCTGGCGTTGGAGTTGCCAAGTAAGTGTGCGTGTGTGCGTGTGCACGTGTTTTTGCATGTGAAAAACGCATGGCTTGTGGCCGTCCCAAAACGCGGAAATCGCCGCGCTCACCCCCCGGGATCGCTAGCTTGGGAGGGCGGGTTCCGGGTTGGGGTTGGCACATGGCGCGACGCGCGCGCAAGCGGCCAGCGCCAATGGACTGGCTCGCGCGCGTGGACGCGGCGCTGCAGGGCACGTGCGACGCGGAGCTGCTCGCGGGCGCGGTCCAGGCGCGGGAGCAGACCGAGCTGCTCCGGCAGTACCGCGCGACGTGCGAGCAGCTGCAGGCGTTTGGCGCCAACCTGCACGCCAAGGGTCCGGCGCTCGTGCCCTTTCGCTTCCCGGTGCGCCCGACGCACAAGAACCGGCAGGCCATCGAGGAGGGCCTGCTGCGCAGCTTCACGCGCTTCATGGACGACCTGCATGTGTTGTGCCGCTCGACCAGCACGGCGCTGCTCGAGCGCTCGAGCATGGAGGGCGAGTGCACGGCCTTGGCGCAGATTGCGGTCGTGCTGCAGCTGGAGAGCTGCCGCGTGCTCGACAGGCACGCGACTCCCGCGGAGGCGCGCACCACCTGCGTGCACTTTCTCGAGTGCATGCGCCGGCGGGTCGTGCACGACGAGTGCGTGGGGATGCGCGGGCTGCGCGACGCGTGCGGCGTGGTCAGCAAGATCATGACAGCCTTTTCGAAGCGGCTGCACGCGCAAAGGCGCACGCCCGGGCGAGATGCGATCGTTGCCGCGGCGCGCGCGTGGCTCAGGACGGCGGCAAGGCAGGGGCTGAGCCACGCGGTGCACACGCTGTGCCGCAGCCGCCGCATGGCCGCGGCCTTTGACGCCCACCCGTGGCTGACCAAGCAGTACGTCAACTTTTCCGACGCCGAGGTGGTGGACGTGTGGGAGCGCATGCGCGAGAGCCACGTGCAGCTGCTGGAGTATTGCAACTGGGAGTCGCGGCGCATCGACTGGCTCGCGGCCACGAGCGCGTGCAACGCTTGCTGGGACGGGCTGGTCGTCTCGCCGGTGGTGGGCGGTGGCGAGACGACCGCGGCGACGGCGCCCGCAGCGCCATCGTCGGAGGGCGAATGGGCGCCGGGCGGCGCCGCGGTGCAGGCGCCCGCGCACCAGGGAGTATTTGCCTCCGCCGAGCGCGTGCGGCTCGTGAGCGAACCACCACGCGTGGCCTTCTCGTGTCAACTGAGCACGGTGCGCGCCATCGGCGTGGTGCTCGAGCTGCTCGTCTCGAAGCGGCTGCTGCTGCACAAGATCGGCAGCGAGTACGCGCGCCGCGTCGCGGCGTACGACTACTCCAAGTACGAGTCCGCGGGCCAGCGCATCCTCGCGGACACGCTGGTGCCGTTTGGGGTTCAGGTGGGGGTGCCGTGTGACTTGTAGCGGGTGTGCGTGCGCGTCCGCCCCCCACCCTCCCCCCACCACCAAAGGGTGGGCGGCTGTCGCGGAGGTACCATAACCTTTTGCTGCGCTAAGAGTAGGAAGCAAGGACGCGACGCGAGACGCAACCCCGCCGACCGACCGACCGTAGCACAGCACAGCAGGCGCACTGGCATGGCATCCCTCCCCTCCGGCAACAACCCCTTTGCGGGGGGCGCGCAGCAACGCAACCTGACGCCGCCCGGCGTCGGCGGCGGCATCGCAAGCGCCAACACCAACGTGGGCTCGCCCGCCGGCGGCGTCAACCCCGGCGCGCCTTTCCACGCGCGGCCCAACGAGGGGAGCAACATCGGTATTCCGTACACTAGGTTGGTCCCCCTCAACCCCGACCGGTACAAGCGCGGCTTTGACGACTCCGACGACCCCACGATGAAGGCGATGGTCACCGAGACGCAGCAGCTGCGCGCCACGTGCGTGGCCTTCATCCTGGGCAAGCGCTCCACCATCGACAACCAGGCGATCGACGGGTTCGACCGCGGCGACCGGTCGCAGCTCAACCTCGCGCGCAACTCCATCATGCCCGGCATGGCCGGCACCGAGCGCTTCCAGCAGCTGTGCTCGCTCGAGTTCCTGCAGCGGTACTTCCACAACGTGCTCGCCAACAAGGTGATCAGGCTCTACCAGCCTATGAACCAGGTGCCCAAGTTCAAGGCGCCCGACCAGTACGCCGTGCCGACGGGCGATGAGCAGACGATGCTCAACGCGACCGACCTGGCCAAGGACACGGCGCTCGCGGGCGTGCCGCCCAACGTGGGCGCGGCGAACTCGCCCGTGGCCAAGAGCAAGACGCGGTACCAGGGCATCTTCTGCATGGACGACGGCCCCTTCCTGCGCGGCAAGGGCGTCTCGCAGCAGGTCATCTCGGGCAGCACCGACAAGCTGAAGAAGCCGCGCATGATCTCGCGCAACCTCGGCGACGAATGCGCCTTCTCGGCGCTCAACCAGGAGATGGCCAACTTCGGCCTCATGGACTGGACGCCCGACGGCATCGTGCTCTCCAAGGGCGACAACGACCCGCGCGACCAGGAGAGCGACGCCTACCTGGACGCGCGCGACGGCCAGCTCTACAACATTCGCGTGCAAGGCCCCGCCATCTCGTCCTCCTGGACCGGCGACCCCGCGATGGAGGTGCTGCCGGGCGACAAACTCTTCGTCGTCCTCGTGGCGGACGTCTGGTTCAAGGGCGGCGGCGAGTTCGTCGACGACTTTGAGCGGAACAAGGGCGTCAACGGCACGGACGACGCGCCGGCCAAGTCGGCGCGGCAGGCGTACGAGGAGGCGCGCGAGGCCGAGTTTGCCAACAACCCCGTCACGGGCGACGCCGACGACCGCAAGACGTGGGCCGGCAAGCAGTACGCGGCCTACAAGGGCAACGGCGACGAGACGGTGCTCACCAACTTCCGGCCGATGCTCGCCACGTCCTCGCAGATGATCAACTACAGCCACCTCAAGTTCAACAACGGCACGCACGACGCCGACGGCAACGAGGACGAGAAGCTCCGCCGCATCAAGTACCGCTCGCGCATGGGCCTGCGGCTCAGCCAGAACGTCGGCGAGTACATCGTCGGCGGCTGGTGCATTGGCGCCGTGCTCGACTCGTCCGCCTCGCGCGCGGCCTTCCCCGGTGCCGGCTCGAACATCGGCGTGCGCACGGCGCCCAACACCATGGCGCTCAACGTCAACGTCAACATCTCCTACTGGGATGGAGACCGCCTGTACCGCAACTTTATGAACAAGGAGAACACGCTCAAGCCGCGCTACATCAGGCGCGACCGGGGGCCCCTCGAGGCGCTCAACCTGGGCGGCGGGCAGGCGCTCATCGCTGTGGGCGAGGGCCTCGTCGGCGAGGAGGACCTCAAAAAGAAGAGTGAGGACATCACCAAGGCGCTCGCCGAGGCGGCGAAGAGCGTGCCGGCGGCCGAGGGCCCGCCGAAGGCGGCACCCCCACTTCCGCGTCAACCGTCGATCGCCGGCAATGAGGGCGACGCTGGCCGGGAGGCCGGCGCCCGCGCCGAGGAGCTCCAGGGTGGAGGGGCGCCGCCGCTGGAGCGCGGCGCGTCGACCAACCCCAACCAGCAGAGGACGCAGGCGCGCGCGCCTGGCACCGCGCGCGCGCAGACGCCTGGGCGCGCGCGCCCGAGCGGCGCGTCCGCGCCGCGACCGACGGGTGGCGCGCGGCCCTAGAGCGCGAGGAGGAGAAAGCGGCGGTGACGATGGCGATGGTGGAGGAACAACGCGTGTGTGTGTGCGTGTGCGTGTGTGTGTGTGTGTGTGTGCATATTCGCGCGTGTGGGTGTGTTTGTGTCGCCAAGCGCACGTGTCAACAAGACAGCAACCCATTTCCGACGCACACGGGCGGAGCGCGGTGGGGCCGCTCGCTATCGGTGTGTGGCCCGAGGGAGCGCCCACCGTTGCCAGCGGCGCCATCTTGGCGCGACCGCGCCAAGATGGCGTCGGTGTACCACACCAGCGTGCGCACAGTGGACGAGCTCGGCCAGGCGGCGGGGCGGCTCCTCGCGCTGCAACGGTTCCTTGTGGAGTGCCCCGACCGCAAGCGGCGCGCCGAGTCGAACTCGTCCAAGGTGCGCCCAGGGGGGCTGCACGTTCGCAAGATCCAGAAGATGCAGTGGACCGATCGCGCCGGCAAGCGGAAGCGCAACCGCGTCGAGTTTTGGCTCGACGTGGTCGTTCTGGAGCCGCATCTGCTCGAGGGCGTGCCGCTGCCTTGGTTGCTTGCGATGGACGACCTGGAGACCTGGCTGAGCATGCAGCCCGAGCAGCCCACGTTTCTCGGGCAAGTGCGCGGCGCGAGCAAGAGTCCCAACTCCGCCGCGGCCTACGGGCACATCTCGCGCACGATGGCCCTGCTGATGCGGCTCTGTCAAGCGGCCGACATGATCAACGAGCACCACAGGGGCCCGTCGTCGTACCTCAGCTGCGTGCCGCGGTACTCGCTCGCGGCGGGCAAAATAGGCGCCACGGAGCGGCGCGCGCGTCACAAAGAGTACGCAATAAGCAGCAATGAGAAGATAGTGCTTGAGGGACTCGAGCAGGCGACGAGCACGCGCGTGGGCAACCTGTCGATCGTGTTTTACGAGTGGCTCCAGGGTGCCGCGCCGCCGCCGTCGCCGCCGTTGTCCTCGCAGGAAAGCGACAGCGGCAGCGACGCCGCGGTGCCCTCGGGCGAGGAGTGGCCCGCGCTGGGCCTTAGCCCGTCGCAGGAGCGCGAGCACGAGCCGCCCCGCGTCTGGCCGGTGAACACGTCAAAGGGTGTGCCCAAGATCAACGCGGCCGACGTTGAGCGCATGGCTCGCGTGCGCAACGCGGGACTCATCTGGGACTCGCTGTACACGGAGGTCAACCCCGAGGACGGCAAGAGCTGGACCACCAGCGCTCGGTCCCAGCGGGTCGCGCGGTCGCCGCTGGCGACCGTGAGCGTGGTGTGCACCATCTAGGGGGAGAGGGGTGGGGCTCGCCAACGCGTAGGGGAAAAAAACTCGCGTCTTGTGTGTTCATTAAAAAAAGGAGCGTGCATGCTCCACGCCGCCCGGTACCGCGACAAGCTCGAGCCATCGGGTCGGTGCACTGCCAGCGAGGCGGCGCAGTTGGCGCGCCAACTGCGCCCGCTCCTGAGCGAGCTCGGGGCGTGCACGGCGCACCCGGGGCTGCTGCGGGAGCACGCCGTCGACAGCATCGGGCGCGACCTGGACGCGAGCAATCCGGAGCCGCTCCGGTCGAAGCTCTCGGCGTGGGAGAGCGGCCCCCACGCCGCGTGCGAGGCCCAGGTCTTTCTGCGCCGCAAGGAGCACGAGATCGTCACGGTGGAGGCGGCCGAGAAGCTGCCGCACAGCCAGAGGCTGCAGTGCACGCCGATCCGCGGCAGCAACGAGCTGGCGCGGCGCTTGGAGGTGGGCGAGCGCGGGATGGGCGAGCTGGTCATCGAGTTTGGGGGCGGCGCGTCGCTCTCGGTGCGGCAGCAGAAGCAGCCGGAGCGCATGCTCGTGCTGCTGGTGTCGCGGGCCAAGAAGCGCAAGGTGTTGCAGGGGGTGCTGCGCAGCGCGAACGCCAGCACCGCGCTGGAGGCGCTCTTCGCCGAGGCGGGGCGCGGCGCGCGCGGCGCGCCGCCGGTCGAGCCCATTGAGAGCAAGCTCGTCGCGCCCAAGAACTCCGACCCGTTCTGGTCCTTGCCCTCGTGGTACGCGGAGATCATGGGCCAGGTGGCGCAGGACGTCTTCCGGCTGCACGTGCTGACGTCGGCCTCCTCGCCCGACGTGGCGCGGCCGCTCTACATTGACCGCGTGCAGGGCCACAGGCAGGACGGCCCCGCGGTCGACGTCGCGCAGCACCGCAGCGTGATCAAGGCGATCCTGCACCGCGCGAGCGGCGGCTGCATCTGCGGGCTGCACCGCGTGCGGCCGCGCGCGGAGTGGAAGCGGCTCGAGCTGCGCTTCGAGGTGTGCGCCGCGTGCACCGCGGGCGGCACGGAGTGCGTGCGGCATCGCGGCTCCGACTCCTCGGTCGAGTCGGTGCACTTCCCGGGCGTCTGCGCCAAGAACTTCAAGGTGGAGTTTTGGTGCGTGCACGAGAAGGCGGCGCCGGCGGCCAAGCTCGCGGAGGGCGTCGACGCGGCGCCCGGCCGGCCCGACGGCACGCGCCTGCTGCTGACCAACGTGTTCACGGACAAGCACGCCGACGCCGCGTGGCTCAAGGAGCCGCTGCGCGATCTCGCGTGCTGCGGCGCGCGGCTCATGGCCAAGGCGCGCGACGCGCAGCAGGTGCGCGACCTGCACGCCGACGCGGACCGCGTCGTGCAGGAGATCGCGCGCGCGCGCGTGCAGCGGAAGCAGACGAGCGAGCTCATGCGCGAGCGCGACGCGACGGCCGTGTGGATGCTGCGCCGAGGCGGCGTGGGCGTCGGCGGCGACGGCAAGCTGCACGGCACCGCGCAGGCGCCCGTGACGTGCAAGCAGCAACACGTGTCCAAGACGCACGCGCACCTCTTTCGGAAGCTCAAATAGCCCGCGCTAGCCGCGCGCCCGCGCACCAGTCGGCGTGTTTGTATATATACGCGTAATAAAAAGGATGCCCGAGGCGGAGGTGAGTGCCGACGTGGCGCGCGAGCTGCTCAAGCGAGTGGTTCAGGCAAACGCCGTCGGCGCCGACCTCGTTGGCCTGGTGCGCGCGCTCAAGGCGTTCCGGGCCGTGAACAAGACGTTCCATGAGGCGTTTGAGGAGGACAAGTTCGGGTGCCGCGTCCTCGTTGCTGCCGTGATCGCGGTCCGGAAACTGACGGTCTCCCGCATCAAGGGCATCAAGGCCTTCTTGCACATGGCGCGCGAAGTAGAAAGCGGGTACGACGACCACGACGACCAGATCGAATGGGTGGTCCACCTGCTGCAGTCGCTGCCCGTCGACCTTCGAAACCTCGACAACTTCCTCGACACGCTGAGGTACGTGCGCGACGGCAACGTGTTCAGGAACCTGGTGGTGCATTACCGCGCCACGCTGCCGCCGCACCACCCCGAGCACTTCTCGAGGGCGCACGGCGGCATACCCAGAGGCGTTTGGAAGCTGTCCGGATCGCTGGAGCGCACCGTGGCACCGTATCGAACGTTCGCGTGGGCCACGGCACTCGTGTATGCGGACGATCACCACACCCGGGGCGGCGACATGGCGTACGCCACGAAGCTCATCAAGACGCTCTTGCGGATCAAAAAAGAGGAGAAGAGCATCTTCCACGTCGACATCGAGGACGTGCGCAGGTCGCTTGAAAACATGGAGTTTCCGGAGCTCGCCGAGTGAGTGAGTGAGTGTGTGCGTGTGCGCTTCTTTTACAAAAACGTGCACGCTTCGCCCCCTACAGGACCGACCCACTGTACACGACCCCCTCACGAGCGCCAGTTCGGATGTTGAACGTCGGAGATTCGCTCGTGTCGGGCTTGCCGTCGTCGCTCCGGCCCGCCGGCTCGTCCTCCGGCGGCTCCCGCTGCGCCTCCTCGTCGACCTCGGCCAGTGGCCGGTCGGCGAGCACGCGCTCCGCTATGCGCTGGCGCATCAGGTTCTCGTGGTGCGCGTTCACGATGCTGCAGACCGTCATCAGGCAGGCGGCGCTAAGCACCAACGACCCGAGGACCCACAAGAAGGGTTCGTAGTTGCTCATCGCATCGTTGGCGTTTGGTCACCACCCCCGCCCATAGCGGTTCCCTTTATTTAGCGAACCGCGCACA
>Ga0209503_10000064_pt1 | contig 71154 bp, 48 predicted proteins | sample SouAtlMetagenome_2_FD_187448 | JGI IMG/M metagenome (GOLD analysis project Ga0209503, IMG submission 187448) | Marine eukaryotic phytoplankton communities from Atlantic Ocean - South Atlantic ANT15 Metagenome (SPAdes) (version 2) | ecosystem: Environmental > Aquatic > Marine > Oceanic | place...
TGCAAAAAGACACACTAGTTTTGCATCTGTCTATGTATACCCCTTAGCAGACGATTCAATAAACATAGAAATAAATCAGTCCGATATTGAAGTCAATACCTCCAGATCTAGTGGAGCTGGTGGTCAAAGTGTAAATAAGATTGAAACTAAGGTCCAAATCACCCACAAGCCAACTGGAATCCAGATTACATGCTCTGAAACGAGATCTCAACTTGATAATAAAGTTAGAGCTATGCAGATGCTGAAATCTCAACTTTATGAAATTGAAATTAAAAAGAAAAATGAGAAAAGATCAGAGATTGAATCTGAAAAGAAAAAAATCGAATGGGGAAGTCAAATAAGAAATTATGTACTACACCCCTATAAGTTAATTAAAGATTTAAGAACCGGATCTGAAACAGGAAATACAGAAGATTTTCTAAACGGTAATTTGAATGAATTTCTAAAGTCATTTCTAATGTTTAATTCAAATCAAAAAAATAAATAGAATGAAAATCTACCATAATCCAAGATGTAGAAAATCTAGAGAAGGGATTGAATATCTCAAGGAAAAAAAAGTGAAGTTTGAAATTATTGAATATTTGAAAAACAATATCTCAGAGAAAAATATCAAATCACTGCTAAAAAAGTTGGGAATTTCTGCAATAGATTTAGTAAGGAAAAATGAAAGCGTCTGGAAAGAAAATTTTAAAAACAAAAAGCTTTCTGAAAATCAAATAATAAAAATTTTACAAAAAGAACCAAAACTAATAGAGAGACCTGTAATCGAATCCAATGATGCGGCGGTAATTGGAAGACCTAAGGAGAATATAGATAAATTAATTTAAATACAAATCGGTCATATATTAAATAAATTTTTAGTGGCACGCGTTTTGATCTGTTAGGGTTGAAAACAAACTACATGAAAAATAAATTATTATTTTCTCTTTTTACCATTTTAATAAATTTTACATATTCTCAAGATTACTCTTACGCGCAGCCAAAGGAGTTTATAATGTCTGGTATGGTTTCTAGTATGGACAATGACGAATTTTTAGAATACGCAACAATTACTCTGTTGGACCCTCTTGATAGCAGCGTTATTACAGGAGGAATTACCGATAATTCAGGTCAGTTTTCCGTTTCAGCAAAAAAAGGCAATTATAATGTTCTGATAGAATTTATCTCGTTCAAAAACTTAATTCTAAACAATGTAGAGCTAAACAATAATTTAAATTTAGGAAAAATACAGCTTGAGCTTGATTATGAATCTTTGGATGAAGTTGAAATAATCGCTGAGGAAACATCAGTAGAAATTAGATTGGATAAAAAAATATACACTGTCGGCAAAGACTTAACGGTTCGTGGTGGAACAGGTACTGATGTTTTGGACAACATTCCATCGGTTTCGACAGACATTGACGGTAATATTCTTTTAAGAGGAAATGATGCAGCCAGAATACTTATAAACGGAAAACCCTCAAGGCTTGTCGGAATTAATTCTTCTTTTATCAAAGAGTTGCCCGCCGATGCAATCGAAAAGGTAGAAGTCATAACGTCACCTTCTGCTAGATATGAGGCTGAAGGTAGTGGGGGGATAATTAATATTATACTCAGGAAGTCTAAAAAACTTGGATTAAACGGATCTTTGAGTTCTAATGTTGGAGATCCAAAATCAAATTCAATTTCGTCAAATATTAACTACAGGAACGGAAAAATAAACTTTTTTAATTCCTCAAGTTTATATGATAGATTAAGACCCGGTAGTTCAAGTGGTATCACTGAATACTTTAACGGTCCAGAACCAAGCACTTTTTTTAGTGAAGACAGAACTAGGGAGCGAAACAGTACTGGATATTTTGTTAATAATGGATTCGAATGGTATATAAACGAGAATACATCTCTTATAGGATCGTTTTTTTACAATCAGTACAATTCCGATAATTTAGAATCAAATACTATCAGAGAACTTGACTCTAATTCATCCGTACTTAATACAATAATTCAGAACGATTCTGAGAATGATGAAGATAATAATCGTGAGTACAACCTAAATTTCGAAAAAAAATTAAATGATCAAGGAAAGGTTGTTACTGTTGATCTTCAATATGGAAACTCCAAAGAATGGGAAATATCACTAATTGATGAAAATGAAATATTAAATGAGAGAGTAGATGAAAATATTGAAAGTGAGTCTTATTTAATAAGATCTGATTTTGTTTTTCCTATTGACGAAAATCAACAATTTGAAGCTGGTATTAGGATAGAAAGTGAAGATGATATAACTGACTACAAGGTTTTTGATAACATTGACAGTGAGTTTATAGAAGATTTAGATCAGACTAATTTATTTCAATACAAAGAAAGAATCAGTGCATTTTACTCACAATACGGAATTAAAGTTGAAGATAAATTCTCTTTTCTTTTAGGTCTAAGATTAGAGAATACAAGAAAAAACATTAATCAGTTAACCACACAAGATTTTACAAATATTGACGATACAGGTTTATTTCCAACATTTAACTTTGGGTTAGAAATTTCTGACGATGAAACTTTGACATTTGGTTACAACAGAAGAATTAGAAGACCTTGGTCGAGGTTCATTAATCCTTTCCCTACTAAAATCAGCCCAATTTTGATATGGCAAGGTAACCCCTATTTAGCCCCTACCTATTCTAACAATTTAGATTTTGGATACCTTAAAAGGTTTGAGTCCTCATTCACAGTGAATACCTCAGCTTACTTTCAAAGATCTACTAATTCAATTAATACTGTGATTATGGAGACAGGGCAATTTGCTGAAATTAACGGAGTTGATGTCCCTATTGTAGTTAGAACACCTATTAATCTATCAACAAATGAAAGATTTGGTTTTGAACTGAACCTTTCCTACAGAAAGGGAAGAAACTGGAATATTAATTCAAATTTCAATCTATTTCAAAATGAAGTTAAAGGCACTTATGAAGATGTTGTGTATGACAATAAAAATGTAAGTTGGAGCTTTAGACTAAATAACAAACTTACTCTTCCAGGAAAAATCGACTGGCAAACCAGGATGAATGTCAGAGGGCCTAATGAGACAGCTGTAAGCAGAAGCGATGGTGATTTTTCTATAGACTTGGCCTTTAGTAAAGAGTTATTTAACGAAAAAGCTACTATTACGTTGAATATAAAAGACTTATTGGATCAAAGAGGATGGAAAAATGAAACCTTTAACGATAATTTTTATAACGATTTTGAATTCAGATGGAGTCAGAGATCTGCTACTTTAAATTTTACATATAGATTTAATCAGAAAAAAAACCAAAATAGAAGACAAATGAGGGGTGGTGGTTATGACGGTGGTGGTTATGATTTTTAATATTACTTTTTTCTTCGCTCTTCAATCAAATCCTCAATCCTTTCCTTTAAAGCACCAAATACCCAATATGGAATAACAAAAAGGAGCAAAACAAAGAAAAGCCAAAAACCGATGGTTAGTATTGTTAAAAAAGCTAAAAATCCAAGGTATTGGTCAAATTCAAACATATAATATTTATTGATATAACAAATATAATATATTGATTGTTTTATCGTAAAATTAAAAATGAATTATTTTTAACATTACTAAATTATTTACACCGATACGGCTGGATTTGTGTTTAATTACTTATAATGTGTAAATTTGTAACATAATAAGTTCTTATGGAATACAGAATTGAAAAAGATACTTTGGGTGAAGTAAAAGTTTCCGCAGATAAATTATGGGGCGCTCAAACAGAAAGATCTAGAAATAATTTTAAAATAGGCCCACCCTCTTCAATGCCAATTGAAATTATTAAAGCTTACGCTATTTTAAAGAAAGCTGCAGCGATTACAAATCATTCATGTGGCGTTCTCTCTTTAGAAAAAATGGAACTCATTTCAAAGGTTTGTGATGAAATCAAAAAGGGAATGCATAATGATCAGTTTCCACTTGTCGTTTGGCAAACCGGATCTGGAACTCAAACGAATATGAATATTAACGAGGTCATCTCTAACAGAGCTCAACAAATATTAGGAAAAGATTTAAGTGAAGAAAAATTTATAAAAGCCAATGATGATGTAAACAAATCGCAGTCATCAAATGACACATTTCCAACGGCTATGCACATAGCATCATATGAAATATTAACACAAAGAACACTACCCGCGCTAAAAGAGCTTAAATTAAATCTTGACAAAAAGGTTGGTGAGTTCGGAAATATTGTAAAAATTGGAAGAACTCACTTAATGGACGCAACGCCGATTACACTTGGTCAAGAATTTTCTGCCTTTTCTAAGCAGATAGAAAATGGAATTTTAAGTTTAGAGAACTCACTCAAATATATCTGTGAAATTGCATTGGGTGGAACTGCGGTTGGAACTGGATTGAATACTCCAAGGGGTTACTCTGAAAAAGTAGCTAAAATAATATCAAATGAAACTAGTTATACTTTTGTAACCGCCTCCAACAAATTTGAGGCATTATCCTCAAACGATGCTATGGTTGAATGCCATAATTCTCTTAAAAAAATTGCTGTTTCATTAAATAAAATATCCAATGACATAAGAATGTTATCATCTGGTCCTAGAAGTGGAATTGGTGAAATAATTTTACCTGCGAATGAGCCTGGCAGCTCAATTATGCCTGGAAAAGTTAATCCTACCCAATGTGAAGCTTTATGTATGATCTGTAGTCAGGTAATTGGAAATGATTCTGCTATTACTTTTTCTGCTAGTCAGGGACATTTTCAGTTAAATGTTTTTAAACCAGTAATTATATTCAATCTGATTAACTCATCCAACCTTTTAACAGATGGTATTAATAGCTTTACTTCTAATTGTGTTAAGGGAATTAAACCAAATCTTAATTCAATAAAAAATAAATTAGATAATTCTCTGATGCTAGTTACAGCATTAAATACAAAAATTGGATATTATAAAGCTGCTGAGATAGCAAATAATGCTTATAACAATAATACCACACTTAAAGAAGAAGCGGTTAAGTCTGGTTACCTCACAGCTCAAGAATATGATAAGTGGGTAGATCCAAAAAACATGATTTAGTTGTTTAAAATTGTATGTCAAAGTTAATTATAAACATTAAAGAACTTGTTCAGATTCGAGATAAGAGTACTCCTTTTGTTTCAGCCAAAGAAATGGATTATTTACCCACAATCAGTAATGCCTTTTTACTAATTAAAGACGGTAAAATTAGTGATTTTGGAAAAATGTCGGATGTTCCTAAAAATAATGATGTAGAAATAATTGATGCAGATCACAAGATCATCTTACCTGCATGGTGTGATTCCCATACCCATTGCGTCTTCAGCGGAAATAGATCAGATGAATATATTCAAAGAATTAAAGGCTTGTCATATGAAGAAATTGCAAAAAAAGGCGGAGGTATTTTAAAGTCCTCTGCACAGATTAATAATATCTCAGAAGATGATTTGTTTAGTGAATCTAAAAAAAGAATTAATAACTTAATTAGCCATGGTACTGGTAGTTTAGAAATAAAATCTGGATATGGATTGAACTATGAGGGAGAATTAAAAATGCTTAAAGTTATTGACAGACTTAAAAATTCTTTACCAATCAATATAAAATCAACATTTTTAGGTGCGCATGCTGTTCCAAATGGAATTTCTAAAAAAAAGTATTTTGACTCTATTATTAATAGTATGCTGCCGGATTTTGCGAATAAAAAATTGATTGATTTTGTCGATATTTTTTGTGAAAAAAATTACTTTTCAACAGAGGACTTGTCAATTTTATTAAAAGAAGCTAAGAAGTTTAGTATACCATCAAAAGTTCACGTTAATCAGTTTAATTCAATTGGGGGTATCAAAGTTGCAGTAGAAAATAATGCATTAAGTGTTGATCATTTGGAAACAATTCAGGATGATGAAATTAATATTTTAAAGCATAGTAAAACAATGCCTGTTTTCCTTCCTGGTTGTTCTTTCTTTTTAGGGATTAACTATGCACCAGCAAAGAAATTTATTTCGAATGGTATACCATTTGCCATTGCTACTGATTTTAATCCAGGTTCTTGCCCAAGTGGTAATATGAATTTTATTTTATCTCTGGCTTGTAATAAATTAAAACTGACGACTGAACAAGCTATTAATGCTGCCACAATGAATGGAGCTTACGCAATGGGTATTTCATCAAGTGCAGGATCAATCAGTAAAGGAAAGTCTGCAAATCTGATTATTACTAAAAAAATAAACTCTATTAATGATTTACCTTACTACTATGCTGATAATCTGATTGATAGGGTAATAATTGAAGGGAATTAGATTATAATTTTTTATCAACTATTGCTAAAACTTTTTTCTCCTTTAAGTCTGTCTTTCCAAGAATTTTTGTCCCTTGGGATAATATATCCTCTGCGAAGTTCTTGTCATTTAAATCATTACAATTAATTCTTACATTCAAAAATGCACCATAAATAGCCGCTTTTGCACAATGCATTGCAACCCCAACATCCGTTATTGAATTTGGATTCCCATTTTTTGCCATTTCCTCGATAACTTCCAATGATTCAAAACAAATCTTCATTATTTTAAAAGGAACTTCGATTGCATTTTTTGTTGCGATTTGAATTTGATCGATTCTAATTTGTTTTTCTTTAGCTGTTTCCTTAGGTAGTGAAAAAGCATTCATTATTGAATTAAATGCGTCAGTATCTTCATCTACCAAATCCAAAAGCTTAGACTGTAAAATCATGCCTCTCTCACCACAGTCTGAATAGTATTCCCATTTATGATCCCATCCTCTTTTATGAGCGGATAAGTTTGCCACCATTACAGCTAATGATGTACCAAGGGCTCCACAATAAGCCGAAATTGACCCACCACCAGGTGCAGGTGATTCACTTGATGTTAAATTTGCGAAATCAGTGATCGTTTTTTTTGATAGAGTTCTATCCTTATTGTCAATCATATATTCAATAATCCTTGAACTTGGATCAAATGATCCTAATTCGTCTAATCCCAAAGATTTAACTGCAATATGAATAATTTCACTTTCAGGAATTGCTCTGGATCTTTTTTGTTTGGCTAAATAGAATTTCCCTGCGTCCAGTAATACTTTTTTAGGTACTAATCCTATTAACTCTGAACCAGTAACCCTCATCCCTCTTTTCTGTGCTCTTTCACAAGTCTTGTCGAAAACCTCATGTAAAGGAGTAGTTTTGATATTTGTAATATTATATGAAATTTGAGCAATCTCATATTCCTGAATATACCACCCAATTCCTTTTAAATTTTTAAAGTATCCAGGAACACGCAATGGGTTATCATTTTTGTCTTTTAAAATTTTTCCTGACAATTTCCCGCCTTCCCTTTTTATCCTACCAGCTTCTCTAAGGTCGAATGCAACAGCGTTTGCTCTTCTTGTAGACGTTGTATTTAAATTTATATTGTAGGCTATTAAAAAATCTCTTGCACTGATTGCAGTTGCACCTGACCTTTTTATTTCTTCGTTAAAAATTGAAGGACCATAGTCAGGCTTCCATTCATCATCTTTAAATTTATTTTCTAAGCCTTCATATTCGCCAGATCGACAGTTAGCTAAATTTTTTCTTTTTTCTTCTTTTGCAGCATATTCGTAGCAATAAACTGGAATTGAAAGTTCTTTTCCTACTCTTTCTGAAAGATTATGTGCAAGTTTTACAGTTTCATCCATATTTATTCCAGAAATAGGGATTAACGGACAAACATCAACCGCACCCATTCTTGGGTGTTCGCCTTGGTGCTTGCTCATATCGATTAGTTCTTTGGCTTTAGAAATTAGCTTAAAAGCCGCATCAACAATTATATCTGCATCTCCAACAAAAGTTATAACTGTTCTGTTAGTAGCCTTACCGGGATCAACATTCAAGAGTTTGACACCAGGATATTTATCTACTGTTTCAACAATTTTATTTATTATTGATTGATCATTTCCTTCTGAAATGTTTGGAACGCATTCAACTAATTTTTTCATTATTTTTTTGAAATATATTCTAAAGATATTAATATTAAGTAAATTAAAATAAATGGATATAAATATTATAAATTTTGAAAATAAGTTTGAAAAAAACTTTTATGAATTAAATATTGAATGGCTTGAAAAATTTTTTAGAGTTGAAGAATATGATTATAAAGTTTTATCCAATTCAAAAAAATATATTATAGATAAAGGAGGTGAGATTTTTTTTGCTAAAAATAATCTTGAAATAATCGGAACTGTAGCATTAATGCCTACCTCAGATAAAAATATTTTTGAACTAACAAAGATGGCTGTAAAACCAAGTTATCAAAATTTAGGTATTGGTAGGAGATTGCTAGAAAAGTGCTTAGAATTTTCAAAGGAAAAAAAATATAATTCAATGATTTTATATTCAAACAGGAAATTAAAAAATGCAATATATTTATATAAAGCCTATGGATTTAAAGAGGTTGAAATTGAAAATAACTCGCCTTATTTAAGGGCAAACATCAAAATGGAAATTAAAATTAATTAAACTCTGCCTTTTAGTGCGTTAAACACCCATGCTATTGCAAAGAAACCTATTCCAACAGATACAAATCCCCAACCTGCTATTTCGTTATATTTAAAGACACCTAAAGCGATTAATACTAGTCCAAAAAATATCATTATAAATGTTGCCCAACCCAATACCGTATTTTTATTCATCATCACTTTTGTTTTTTCTTTTATTTCTTTTCCTTTTTCTCTTTTCCTTTTTCTCTGAAAAATCAGTATCCACAAAAACAGATATTTCATCAGGTGTTAGTATAACAGCAAGGGATTTTACAAAATCGATATCCAACTGCTTTAAAGCCTCTTGCCTCGCCTGTTTTGAAGAATCTGTGTTTTCTACTATCCGATTGTAATCCTCGTATTTTTTTAGTAATAATCCTTTTAAAATTTCTTTTTCAAAATCATCAAGTAAAAAAATTTCAACACACTTGGGGAGTACTTTATTTAATTCTTCATATGCATTAATAGTTGTAATGTATACGGAAGCTTCATATTTAGGAGGTGGAATATAACCTCTTTGACCTCTTTGGGGCCCATAAAGTTGTTGGCAAACTCCGTTGTAAAAGGAAAATAAAAAAATAAATAATATTAATCTTCTCATCTTTAATAAGTTTTTACAATTTATAAATTATTTAATTGATTAACTATTTGGGATTTATAATTTTAATACTTGTCTGTCTTCCATTTACATATTTATGACCATCATATCCAAAAAAACCAGCCTCTTCTAACATTATTCTTATATCTCGACCCCATTCTTCAATAAATGTAGTATTATTTAACTCAATTGCATAAACCGTATTATAATTCAAAGGATAATTCCCAGTACCAGTAACACCACCTTGGGAATCCCACATCCCGATTGTTGGCCCTGAGGAATGACCATAAGAGCCAAGAGGATGGGTATAAATTGATGGTCTAAGACCCATTGCTGTAGCATCAGAGAGTGATTTTAATAAAATTTTATTACCAGAATCTCCCTCTTTGAAATTAGAGGTCAATATGTCTTGAAGCAAATTAGCATTGTCAAAAGCCTCTTTTAAAAAATATGGAACCGCTTGCTCATCATCATTAAGAACATAGGCCATTTGTTGACAATCTGAGTTAAGCCTGAGATAGGTAATACCAAAATCACAATGCAATAAATCGCCTTTCTGAATTATATTTTCAGAAGGTCTATTAGAAAAAGATCTTAGATGATCTCCGTTTATTTCACTAATTCTTTGAATATCAACAGAGGGGTGAAACCAGGTTTCTAATCCTAAATCAGTCACCTTTTGTCTCATCCACCATTCAAGATCGGTTGTTGTAGTTTTACCTATTTCAATAACATCTAAAGAAAATGCCTCATTAATTATTTGTTTAGTAATTGTTACTATTTGCTTATAAATCTCCATTTCCTTTTTGGTCCTTGTTTCAATCCACGCAGTTGCTAATTTTTGAGCTGAAACAATTTTATTCTTATTTCTTTCTGAAATATTTATCATAAACTCTTCGTAATCAGTTTTATCAAGACCATCTGCTATATTGAAATATTTTGAAAAATTAAGTCCTATTTTTTCTGGATTTCTTTCTTCAATAATTTCATTCAATCTTTTCCATTGATTTGGTTGCTTTTCTTTATCCCACGCTGAGATAATATTTTCTCCAAAATTATATCTGGCAACAGCTAATTTATCCAAACTATTACTCAGCTTATTTCTGTAAAAAACCAATATTGTTCTTCTTCTGGCGTTTAACCATTCAGCAGGGAGCATCGTCTTTAGAACAGGATCTTCATTGTATTCTCTTGAAATCAATATCCACATATCTATTCCTGTTTTATCCATTAGATCAGGTAGAACATTCTCAAATCTATGTTTGAGAATTTCGTTAATTTGTAATGCTCGACTTCTCTCATCTAAAATTTGAGCATTAAAGGAATTTGAAACAAGAAAAATTAAAATAATTATTTTCTTCATAATCTTTTATTAGCCTATATTTATTGTCATTGGTAAATTTAGCAAATATCATACTAGTAAAACTGAAAAATAATGCAAAAGAAATATTCTTCAATAGTAATAGCCCTACTGTTAATTTGTTTCACCAGTTCATTTTCGCAATCTTTTCATAAAATTGATTGGGATGAGAGAACTTTTACTAAAATAAACGATACAAAAAATGATTTACTAGGGTTGTTTAGTAATCATTATGTTGAGTATGTAAACTCTGAGTTTAGTGACAGAGCCTTTATTTATGAAACTCTACACTTAAAAACTAAAGTTAATAAAATGATCAATGATGGTTCTACAGATGAGATAATTATTTCAAAGATCAATGTTTTAGAAATTTTAGATATAAAAGCGAGGATTATTAAAAATGATTCTATCGTGATTTATGATTTCCCAACTATGAAAAAATTTAAATCTGAAGATTCAAACAATAATTTTGATTACTATAAAATACCAAATGTTGGGGAAAAAGATATTGTAGAGGTGATATACACTGTAAAAAAAGATTTTAATTTTAATGGAAATAAAACTATTGAAAAACCCTATCCAATCCTATCATCAGTTTTTTTCTTAATTGAAAACGATTTTAAGTCAAATATTAAAATATATAATTCTCCGAATTCAACAATTATTGACACTCTGTTTGTTGGAAAAAAAAGTAAGTTTATAAAATTTGATAATTTAAAAGGAACTGTAAATGAACAATATGCTACTCCTATTGCAAATAAAATAAAGGTTTCATACCAGTGCTACACCAAAGATGAAAATATTTCACAAATTGAATATTGGGATAATTTGATTAAAAATGTAGAAGAATTATTTTTTCCTAAAATAGTAAACCAAATGGCTGCTGAAATTATTCAAGAAATTAAAAATAGTCAACCAACAATTACAGATAATGAGTTGGTTTTTGCTAACGAAATTGACGAATATGTGAAAAATAATTTCGTTATTTCTAGTGAAGACAATCAAGACTTAAATAATATAGATTACATATTTAAAAATAAAACCTCTAACGATTTTAGTATAATTCAAGTTTATACCAATTTATTGAAGCAAGCAAAAATTGATTATGAAGTGGCGATAAGCTGTAATCGATATTTTTTAAAATTTGACCCCGATTTCTTTGATCCCAACCAACTAAGAGAATTTGTTATTTATCTTCCTGAGTATGAAAAGTATATCAGTCCAAACAGAATAGAATATCGAGTTTCAGAAGCTCCTGATGATTTACTTGGAAATTATGGTGTGTTTATAGAAAAAAGCTTAGAATATTATTTTAGTGAAATAACTCATTCAGACAAAAGTTTTAGTACAATTAAAAAAGATATTAAAATTTCAATTCCGAGAAATTTAAAAAAATTAAAGATTCAGGAATCCAGGTCATTTACTGGTTACTGGGCGATAATGAATAGAAACTATATCTATTTATCAGAAAATGAAAAAACCGATTTTTTAGTTGATTATTTTACAATTAATGGATTAGAAAATAAAAAAGTAAACAATTATTTAATAGAAAATTTTAATCTATCTGATAATCATAATAATACTCCTTTATTAATAAATTCATCACTAACCACTACTGATTTAATTCAACAAAAAGATGGTAAATTAAAACTTAATATTGGTAAAGTTATAGGCTTGCAAAGTAATTTATTCAATGAAAATGATAGAATTAACCCCATAGAAATTAATTTTCCCAACTCATATCATTATAAAATTCAGATAGATTTACCAAAAGGACTTAAGTTGATAGACTATACTGAACTAAACAGATCAAATCAATATGTTTCAGTTGATGGCACCTTGTCAGCTGAATTTAACTCAAAAGTTAGACTCATCGATAACAAAATAGAAATAATTGTTGTTGAGTATTACAAACAACTTAAATATAACAAGGCCAGATTCCTAGAGTTTAGGGAAGTAATCAATACTGCAGCTGAATTTTATGAATCATCAATGATTTTAGAAAAAATTTAAATTTTGCCAAAAAGTTTTCCTTGCCAGTCTGTCCACTCATATTTCTTTGCAAAAATTAATAAAATAGTTGGGAAGAATATTAAAACAGGAATTAAAACCTCTTCAAGCGGCATTGTTTCCGGATTTGAAATATCTTTCAATAAAGAGTGAGTTTGTAAGGCTGTCCAATCTGCGGTCACAAGTAAAGCTGCAACCATATTATTAGCTGCATGCCAACCCAAAGCTAGTTCCATACCCTCATCCATCAATGTCATTATCCCTGCAAAAAGACCAGAGCCTATATAAAATACATAAACAACATTACCAAACTTGGCAATCTCGGGATTAGCATAATGCATTAGACCAAAGGCCATCGAAGTTAAAATTAATGGCAACCACCTATTTCCGGAAATAACTCCTATTCCTTGCATTAAATAACCTCTAAATAAATACTCCTCAGCCGAAGTTTGAATGGGTAGTAAAAGAATTACTATCACACATAGTATTAAAAATGGAACTAGATTAAGATTCCATTCATAATTTTCAGGTGTAAAAAAATTGTAATCTAAAAATATCATTGTGGCACTTATGGAACCCCATAAGCCAAAAGCAAAAAAAACTCTACTCCAATCAATTTTTTCTCTAGAAGTAGTTAGCTCTCTAATGGTGTTTTTATGAATCACCTTTGTAGAGAAAAATACCGCTAGCAACATCCCAACAAAAGGCAATAGCATAAGAAATAAATTTAAATTTGGTTCTAAGACACTCATCATGGCAGTAATATCTCCAGAAGCTATTTTAGCCATCATTTCATCATCGCCAAATGCTTTAATTGATAGCATAACCCCATGAGGAATAGATAGGAGAAATACTGCTGCTGGAACTATTACAATTACTGTGAGTAAATAACCCCACCATGATTCTCTATTTTCTATTACTTGCTTTATGTACATAATTTATTTTTTATTTATTGCTAATGTGGTTAGTTTACCGATTGAAATTAAATTTTCATGCTCATCAGTTACTTTAATCTCCCATATCTGCATGGTTCTTCCCATATGAATATTTTTAGCTTTAGCATATACATAACCATCGCTTATACTCTTTACATGATTTGTTGAGATGTCAATTCCTCTAATCGATAAATTTTTATTTTTTATAAAATATTTTGAAGCAAAGCTTCCAACTGTTTCAACAAGTGCAGCTGTTGCACCTCCATGAAGTATTCCTGCGGGTTGATGAACTCTTGAATTTACGGGCATTTTACAAATAACATAATCATCCCCGATTTCTGTAAATTCAATACCAAGGGTTTCCATCAAAGTATTTGAACTCTTTTTGTTTACTTCATTTAAAATTTTAGAAATATTCAAAACATATATTTTGTTGCAAATTTAAACAAAAAAAGAGTGCTGACAACAGCACCCTTTTTTTAAAATTTAAAGGAGAATATTACTCTTTTACCTCCTCGAAATCAACATCTTCAACATTTTCTGAGTCATCTGAAGGCTTTTCTTGTGAACCTTGCTGATTTTGACCCTGTTGATCTTGCTGAGCTTTATACATTTCTTCACTTGCAGCTTTCCAAGCCTCATTTATCTTTTCTAAAGCAGGATCTATTTTTTCTAAATCCTTAGCTTCAAACGATTTTTTGAGCTCTTCAAGTGCTTCTTCAATTGGCTTTTTCTTATCATCAGATAATTTTTCACCAAACTCTTTTAATTGCTTTTCAGTTTGAAAAATCATGGCATCAGCACTGTTTAGTTTATCTACAGATTCTTTTGCTTTCGCATCTGCCTCTGCATTTGCCTCTGCATCTTTCTTCATCTTTTCAATTTCTTGTTCGGTAAGACCTGAAGATGCTTCTATTCTTATGTTTTGCTCCTTACCTGTTGCTTTATCTTTAGCTGTAACATTTAAAATTCCATTAGCATCTATATCAAAGGTAACCTCAATTTGAGGAACACCTCTTGGTGCAGGTGGAATATCGGCAAGCTGAAATCTTCCAATCTCTTTATTATCTGGGTACATTGGTCTTTCACCTTGTGCAATTCTGATATCCACAGCTGGCTGATTGTCAGCTGCTGTAGAAAAAACTTGAGATTTTTTTGTTGGAATTGTAGTATTAGCCTCAATTAATTTCGTCATTACATTACCCATAGTTTCGATACCAAGCGATAAGGGTGTTACATCTAAAAGTAAAACATCCTTTACATCTCCGGTGAAAACACCACCTTGAATTGCTGCTCCAACTGCAACTACCTCATCAGGATTAACTCCTTTACTAGGTTTCTTTCCAAAAAATTTCTCAACAGCATCTTGAACTGCAGGAATTCTAGTGGATCCACCAACTAAAATAATCTCGTCAATATCAGACTTACTTAGACCTGCTGCTTTTAAAGCGGTTTTACATGGATCTATTGTTCTTTTAACTAAATCATCTATAAGCTGATCAAATTTTGCTTTTGATAACGTTCTAACCAAGTGCTTTGGACCGCTATCAGTGGCAGTAACGTATGGTAGATTGATTTCAGTTTGGGCAGACGCGGACAATTCGATTTTAGCTTTCTCTGCAGCCTCTTTTAATCTTTGTAGAGACATAGGATCTTTTCTTAAATCAATATTTTCATCTTTTTTAAATTCGTCTGCTAACCAATCAATAATTTTTTCATCTACATCATCTCCTCCCAAGTGTGTATCACCATCAGTTGATAAAACTTCGAATACTCCATCACCTAACTCCAAAATGGAAACATCATGTGTACCACCCCCAAAATCAAAAACAACTATTTTCTGATCCTGACCTTTTTTATCCAAACCATATGCAAGTGCTGCAGATGTTGGTTCATTTATAATTCTCTTAACTTTTAAACCAGAAATTTCACCTGCCTCCTTTGTTGCTTGTCTTTGCGCATCGTTAAAGTATGCAGGTACTGTAATAACAGCTTCTTCTACATTTGTTCCCAGGTAATCCTCTGCGGTTTTCTTCATTTTTTGTAAAATCATCGCAGACAATTCTTGAGGTGTATAAAGCCTTCCATCAATATCAACTCTTGGCGTATCGTTATCCCCTTTTACCACTTTGTAAGGAACCCTCTGGGATTCTTTCTTTAATTCAGAAAATTTATTTCCCATGAATCTTTTTACCGAATAAACAGTTTTGGTAGGATTGGTAACCGCCTGTCTTTTTGCAGGATCACCAACTTTAATCTCACCACCTTCAACGAATGCAATTACAGAGGGTGTTGTTCTTTTACCTTCTGCATTTGGTATAACTACAGGCTCATTACCTTCCATTACAGAAACACACGAGTTTGTTGTTCCTAAATCTATTCCAATTATTTTACTCATAATTTTTTTTTTAATTTATAAAATATGGTCAATGATTGTGCCATTTAATTTTTGATATAATTTTGTCAGTATTTTTATAATAAACATGACAAAATGTCGTATTTTCAGGTTAATATTAGAACTAAATTAAATAGTGCTTAAAAATAATATATTGCCTTTCATATAATTTATTACATTTACCAAGCTAATAATTACATTCATTTATGAATAAGAAAGTTTACAAGAGAGTTACGGTTAAATCATTACAAGAAATGAAGGATAATTCAGACAAAATTTCTATGTTAACTTCATATGATTTCACTACTGCAGGCATTGTTGATAAATCAGGGATAGATGTAATTCTAGTTGGTGATTCTGCAAGTAATATTATGGCGGGTCACGAAACAACGCTTCCCATCACCTTAAATCAAATGATCTATCACGCAAGCTCAGTTATAAGGGCTGTTAACAGGGCATTAGTCGTTGTCGATCTCCCTTTTGGAACCTATCAAAGTGATTCGCAGGCTGCACTTGAATCCGCTATAAGAGTAATGAAGGAAAGCGGCTCACATGCCGTTAAACTTGAAGGCGGCAAACAAATCAAAGATTCTATCAAAAGAATCATTAAAGCTGGAATTCCTGTCATGGGACACTTAGGCCTTACACCTCAATCCATCTATAAATTTGGGACATACACTGTTAGGGCAAAGGAAGACAAGGAAGCCAGTCAGTTAATAGAAGACGCTCATTTACTTCAAAAAATAGGATGCTTTGCAATTGTACTTGAAAAGGTGCCAAGTAAATTGGCTGAAAAAGTTGCCAAAGAAATTAATATACCGATAATCGGAATTGGTGCAGGTAACAAAGTTGATGGACAGGTTCTTGTACTTCACGACCTAATAGGAATGACAAAAGAATTTAATCCAAGGTTTTTGAGAAGGTATATGAATCTACACGATGAAATGATTAGTGCAATATCAACATTTTCAAAAGACATAAAATCTGGAGATTTTCCAAATGAAAAGGAACAATATTAGTCTTGAAAAAAATTATAACCGATAAAAATAACCTCGAGGTTCTTTTTGAAGATAATCATATAATCGCAATCAACAAGAGATGCGGGGACATAGTCCAAGGTGACAAAACAAAGGACACCCCTCTTTCCGATATAGTTAAGTTCTATTTGAAAAAAAAATACTCTAAACCTGGAAATGTTTTTTTAGGAGTTATTCACAGGTTAGATAGACCTACTTCAGGGGTTGTTTTGTTTGCTAAAACTTCAAAATCTCTTTCAAGATTAAATAAAATGTTTAAAGAAAATAAAGTTGATAAATACTACTTGGCAATCACCAAGAACAAGCCAAGAAAATCTGAGGAGAGACTTGTTCATTGGTTAAGGAAAAATGAAAAGATAAATAAATCAACTCATTTTAGCAGAAAAAGTGAGAATTCAAAAAAAGCAATTTTATATTACAAATTAATTAAGCAACTTGAAAAATATAGCGTGTTAGAAATAAAGCTTGAAACTGGAAGGCATCACCAGATAAGATGCCAGCTAAAAGCTATAGGATGCCCTGTAAGAGGTGATTTAAAGTATGGATATGAAAGAAGCAATAAAGATGGCGGCATCGACTTACACGCAAAAAAAATAATTTTTAATCATCCAGTATCTAAAATATCAGTTACTATAGATGCACCCGTTAGAGAAAGTAATATTTGGAAAGCCACAAAATAAATTTATATGAATGTCGAAGAACTTTATAACAAGCAAAAAAACTTTTTAAATTCAAAAAAAACAATTGAAGTTAATGAGCGAATATTCCTTCTAAAAAAATTAAAAAGTGAAATATTAAATAATGAAGATAAAATATATGAAGCTTTAGAAAAAGATCTTAAAAAACCAAGATTTGAAACATATGCCACCGAAATTGGTTTTTTACTTAACGAAATAGAACTATTTATTAAGAACTTAAGATCTTGGTCAAAACCAGAGGTTGTATCCTCAGCACTTATTAATTTTCCATCAAAAGACTATATAATATCTGAACCTTATGGAATGGTGTTAGTAATATCTCCTTGGAATTATCCTTTCCAATTAGCTTTATTACCAGCAATGTCGGCTTTTGCCGCTGGAAATAATGTCATTTTAAAGCCTAGCGAGCATACCCCACATACTTCTCAGCTAGTTAATGACATCGTCAATACTGTCTTTCCGTCTGATTATTTAGGTGTTATTCAAGGAGATGCAAAATTAGCTTCAAGTCTTCTTGATTATAAGTGGAGTTACATATTTTTCACAGGAAGTGTTAAGGTGGGTGAAATTGTAGCCAAAGCTGCTGCAAATCATTTAACACCAACCACATTAGAACTTGGTGGTAAGAGCCCAGCAATAATCGGAAAAGACGCTGATATAAAAATTACTAGCAAAAGGATAGTTTGGGGTAAGTTCTTGAATTCTGGTCAGACATGTGTAGCACCCGACTACCTCATTGTTCATAATTCAATAAAAGATAAATTAGTTGAAGGCCTGATAAAACGAATTGAATATACCTTTGGAAAAGAATCTAATCAATCTAAAGATTTAACCGCAATTGTCAATGAAAATCATTTCAATCGATTAATTAGATTAATCGATGAAAATGATGTTATATTCGGAGGAAAAAATGATCCAAATAAAAAATTTATATATCCAACTCTTATTGATAATCCAAATATTGATAGTACAATAATGAATGAAGAGATTTTTGGACCTATTCTGCCTATATTAACATTTGACAAAATTGGTGAAATTGATAAAATAATTGGCAGAAATCCGAACCCATTATCTTTGTATTTATTTTCAAATGACAATACTTTTTCAGATGAGATAATCAATCGGTATAGTTTTGGGGGCGGTGCAATTAATGACACTATTGTACATTTAGCCAATTCAAGGCTTCCATTTGGCGGAATTGGAAACAGCGGAATCGGATCATATCACGGAAAAGCTAGTTTTGATTTATTTTCACACAAAAAATCGATTGTTAAAAGAGGGATATGGTATGATAACAATTTAAGATACGCACCCTATGAGCGAAAGCTTAATATAGTCAGGAGATTGATGAAATATTTAAGATAAACTGATTAATTCAAATTTAACTTTGTCTCCGTGTTTTTTTTGAGATAATACACTAACTGATAAATTATCCAGCTGTAAAATCCTAGGGTATCCCCCAGTAACCTGACCATCTTTCATAATTACTATAATTTTTCCTGAAGGTGTTAGCTGAACTGTTCCAGGTATTACTGGAGAAGTTATGATTGAATGAGAATTAGCATTTAAATTTTCGTTAAAAAAATATCCCATCCTGTTATTGCTAGAGATGGTAAATGAGTTACCAAAGACTTTATTTACATCAATTTCATCTAAAAAATCAAACTCGGGCCCTTTTGAAACATTTATATTATTTTTAAAAATAAGACTATTTTCAGTAAGATTATTGTTTTTTATTTTCTGATTCATTAAGAACTTAAATTTATCCCCCTTCTTTATTATTGAATTTTGGGTTAATGGATAATACATACTTCTACTTTTTAAAACTGGTTCATAATCTATTCCGCCTTCAACGGCTAAATATGCCCGATATCCTTTGATTGATTTTCCAAAAGACAAAATATCATTCTTTTTTATTTTAATTTTCTTATTGTTTTCTATATGCTTATTATTTAGTTTCAAATCAAAAATTGCACCTGCTACGCAAATATGAATATCAGAGTGAAATTTAAATTCCCCTCCCATCATTGTAATTTCAAAAACCGCTTCATTATTTGAATTTGATAGGATGCCGTTTGCATAATTTGCAGAAAAAATATCCATACATCCTGACCTAGTTACTCCGAATTTAGAAAAGCCAGGTCTTCCTGAATCTTGAATTGTAATAAAATATCCCTGTTTTAAAACCTCAACCATTATATTTTTTTTTTATGATTTCATATTCACCCTTTTTTATCTCGTTTTGAATTTGATAATATTGGTCAGGTGAGACTGAAATAAATTTTATATAGCTTCCGACGGGGATTTCAACAGGTTCGTTTAATTTAGAAATGTTAAAAATATTTAAAGGTGAATTTCCAATCACGTACCAACCGCCTGGTGATTCCGAAGGGTATATTCCGGTTTGATTTCCACCAATTGCAACAGATCCTTTTAAAATTTTTCTATCTGGTATCTCCTTTCTTTTAATTGCTAGCTTGTTGTCCATTCCACCCAAATACATGAACCCTGGTAAAAAGCCGTACATGTGTAAAAAATAAATTTTTGAAGAATGTAATTTTACAATTTCTTCTTGGCTTAAGCCTATCTTTTCAGAGTATAAGCTCATATCTTTTGCAAATTTTAAATCATAACATATCGGAATTTCCCAAATAAATTTATTTTCTGACTCCTTTTTTTCTTTGTCTCTATATGTTTTGTTTAAAAAATCACAAACCAAATTATAGTCTTTGATTGAGTCCTTAAAATTTACCAAAAGTGAATTATATCCTTTTATGACTTCTAAAATTTTTTTATCATCAGAAAGCTCGGATTTAAAAATATCGATATCATTTGAAATTTCAACAGAGATGATTGCGGGCCAACTTATCAATACGGAGTCTGTACTGTAGTGAAAAAACTTTATTTCATAACTCATCAGTGATGTATGATTTTAAACTTATTAAATTTTTAACAATCCCTGGGCTATCTCCATGAACACAGAAGGTATCAGCTTCCAAAACAATTTCACCTCCATTAGAAGCCTTTAAAAACCCCTTAGTTTTAACATTTTTAATTCTCTCAAACATTTTTTTAGACGAATTAATAAGTGCGTGAGATTGATCTCTTGAAACTAATGTATTGTCAATATTATAATTTCTGTCTAAAAAAACTTCGTTTTTTATTTTCAAATCATTTTTAATCGCTAATTCTGAAATCAAGCTTTTTGCAGGAACATATAGAAAGACACCATTATAATTCTCTTTTATTAATTCAATTATTAACATCGCTAGATCATAATCTTTAGCGCTTAAATTATACAAAGCCCCATGGGTTTTAATATGATTTAACTCACAATTATTTTTGGCTAGTATTAGCCTCAAAGAATCTATCTGATCAATTATTGATTTTATTAAATTATGATTGGAAATGTTAAAGGGTTTTCTACCAAAAAAATTTTTGTCTGGATATGAGGGATGAGCACCTATTTGCACATCATGTCTAATAGCAATTTCTACAGCCATAGACATTGAATTATAATCTCCAAAATGACCACCACATGCCAAACTACATGAATTTAAATAAGGCATTATATATTCTTCAATATTTAAGCCTTCACCAAGATCAGAATTAATATTAATTGTCATTTTAAAAAAATACTTTAATAACACTTCTTATACAAAGTAAAACACAAAAACCAATTACTATTAAGCCGATAAGGTTTTGATAAAAACCATTAACTTTTTCTTTGAGTAGCTTCGCATTATTAGCTAAAATGATCAGAAAGATTACAATCAACGGAAGTAAAATTCCATTTGTTATTTGAGCAAATTTTATAATTTCAATCGAACTTATCCCAAGAGATGAGCTTACAACTCCAATAAACAAAACAATAATTGCAATCAACTTAAAATAAAAGGATTTTCTGCTTGATTTAATTCCTAAACAACCACACAAAACATAAGCAGCGGCTATCGGAGCGGTTATTGAACTTGTCAAACCAGCTGAGAACAAGCCCAATGCAATAATAAATTTCGACAAATCACCATAAAGTGGCTGTAATCCATTTGCCAAATCGGCTGCTGTTAATATATCTTTATTTTCTAATCCTGCTGCCGTAAGAAGGATACATAAGGATAATAAACCTCCAATTGAAATCGAAAATATAGTGTCAAAGTTAGCATCAAATAATTTTTTTTTGTCCTTCCATTTATTATTAACTAATGCTACATGTAAAAAAATATTATATGGGACCACCGTTGTTCCAATTAAGCCTGCTATAATCAGAATACTTTCTGATGGGAACTGGAAAAAATTTGATACTGAAAATAAAGACTCAAAGTCAATTCCTACTACAAAAAGACTAAAAATAAAAGACACGCTCATAACCAATACTAGAAAAATTAGGATTTTTTCTAAACTCCTGTTATTTCCAAAAACGATTAATAAAAATGCTAAAAATCCTGAAATGATACTAAAAAGATTAACATTATGGTAAACTAGATCTTTATCAAATAAGAGCTCCAAACCTATAACAGCACCACTAATATTACCGGCTTCATAAGCAGCGTTTCCGATAAAAATCGCGGAAATGACTAATAAAATTGAAGAATATTTTAAAACTTTATTTTCAAACTGTTCTCTAATAAGGTTTGAAATAGATTTTCCAGTATAAATTCCTATTCTTACAGCTGTCAACTGAATAAATAACGTTAATAGAACGGAAATAACAAGAGCCCATATGAGACTATATCCAAATTTGGCTCCAGCAATTGAACACATAGTGATTGTTCCTGGACCTATGAAGGCAGCAGTAACAACCGAAGCTGGGCCAATATTTTTAAGTTTATTAGCAATATTATTTTTCGTACTCAATATTCAATAATTTTTTTGATCTGTCTGAGACAGAAAATCTTTTATCTAATCTCATACCCACTAGCCATATAATATTTTTATCTGCATTTACTAAAACAACTGCTGAGGACTTATCCAATTGCGCAACATTATTATCTTTTAAATATTTTACAATTTTTTTAGTCCCCTGCATTCCGTATGGCTGAAAAGAATCTCCATCTTCAATATTTCTTAAATGCAATGGAAAGCATAATTTTTCTTGATCAACGGTTACTATATTTTTGTTTTCTTTAGAAATTTCTGAAGTTGCTTTAAAACTTATTCCATAACCGTCTTGAATATTAATAAATGAATTTAAATCATAAATTTTGCAGTTTATTTTTTTATATTCTTGAATGGGTCTTAGTACTAAATATTCTTTATTTCTGAACAAAACATGAGAATCACTTAAAATTTTTTTTCCGGATTCAGAGTTTGATAACTTAAATATTTGACCCCAATCAATGAACCCATAATCCCTGAGCAAATAATATAGCGTAGCTTCTTTACTTGTTTCGTCTAAATCTCTAATACGAATTCTTAACTCAAGACCCTTTTTTAAAAATATATTAGACTTAATTTCCTCAATCTTTTCATGAACTATTTTATTGGATATTTTTAAATAAGAAATACTCTTTTTAAAGTTCTTTAAAAAGTTTCCCTCCAAACCAACCAACTCTGGTACTATCTTGTTTCTAATTTTATTTCTCAAATATGAGTTTGACTTGTTGGATGAATCTTCTCTCCATGAAAGATTATTATACTTGGCATAATCAACGATTTTAGACTTTTCTAAACCTATCAAGGGCCTCTTTATTTTATCATTGATCATAGGAATTCCTGTAAGACCGTCTAAACCCGATCCTCTTGAAATATTTATAAGAAAACCTTCTAAACTATCATTTAGATGGTGTGCAGTAAGAATGTGATTAATATTTAATTTTTTTGATAATTTTTCAAAAAAATCATATCTCAAATCTCTTGCAATCATTTGAATAGACTTACTTGATTTATTTTTTATTTTGTTGGTATCAAAAGATTCGCTATAAAATTTCACAGAGGATTCTTTACATAATTTCTTTACAAATTCATTGTCTCCATCACTTTCTTCACCTCTTAAATTAAAATTACAATGAGCTACAACAAGATTTTTTGTTACAGAGAGCATCATATGTAATAAAACAACACTATCTAAACCTCCAGAGCAACATACAATGCTTTTTTCCTTTAGCAAATAAGGGAAGTTTTCTTTAAGAAAAGATTCGAAGTTAAAATACATTTAATTTGTTTAAAACAAATATATGTAATAGAATGTAAAAAACTTTAAATGTGAATAGCTCTGTTTTCTGTTGCAGCAAGTGCTGCTTCTTTCATTGCTTCTGAGAAAGTAGGATGAGCATGAGATATTCTTGCGATATCCTCTGCAGATGCTTTGTACTCCATCGCTACAACCGCTTCTGAGATAAGATCTGCACATCTTGCACCAATCATATGTATGCCTAAGATCTCATCTGTTTCCGAATCTGCTAATATTTTTACAAAACCATCAAGATCAGAACTTGCTCTGCTACGACCAAGTGCCCTCATCGGGAATTGGCCAACCTTATAATTTTTATTGGTTTCTTTTAGCTCATCTTCTGTTTTACCAACCGACGCCACTTCTGGCCACGTATAAACAACTCCAGGAATTAGGTTATAGTTAATGTGAGGCTTTTGACCACTTATAAATTCAGCTACAAAAACACCTTCCTCTTCTGCTTTGTGAGCTAGCATAGCACCTCTTACCACATCACCTATTGCAAATATATTTGATGCTTTAGTCATAAGATTTTCATCTACCTCAACTCTTCCATACTTATCCATTACAACTTCCGTATTTTCAAGATTCAATCCCTGAGTATATGCACTTCTTCCGATGGAAATAAGACAATAGTCACCTTCAAAACTAATACTTTCACCGCTTTTATTTTCGGCTGAGATAATTACTGAATTACCTTTCCTTTCAATAGAAGTTACTTTGTGTGATGTGTTTATTTTAATACCACTTTTTTTGAAAACTTTTGCAAGCTCTTTAGAAAGCCCAAAATCCATGTTTGGAATTATTCTGTTCTGGAATTCGATGACAGTGACTTTTGCCCCTAACCTACTATAAACCTGGCCAAGTTCTAGTCCGATTACACCACCCCCAACAACAACTAAATGCTTGGGTACCTCTTTTAGCTTAAGAGCCTCTGTAGATGAAATTATCCTTTCACCGTCAAAATCAGCAAATGGAAGTTTAGTGGGTTTACTGCCTGTAGCGATAATTATATTTTTGCCCTGAATAGTTTCGGATTTACCTCCTGAATCGACTTTTATTGTATTTGAGTTTTCAAAGGATCCTAAACCGTTGAAAACTGTCACGTTATTTTTACTCATTAAATATTCAAGACCTTTTGTAGTTTGTTCAACTACAGACGATTTTCTTGACATCATTTTTTCTAGATCAAGCTTGATTTCACCGTCAACGTTAATACCATGATCTTGAAAATTATGAAGAACATTTTCATAATGATGTGATGAATCTAATAATGATTTACTTGGGATACAACCGACATTTAAACATGTACCACCCATTGTGGGATATTTTTCAATTAATGCAGTTTTCATTCCCAATTGTGCAGCCCTTATCGCAGAAACATATCCACCGGGACCCGAACCTATTACTATCAAATCGAATGTGCTCATAAATCAAAATTTAGGTATCAAAAATACAAATATTTAAATGTTAAAATAATTTTTAAAGTATTAAAATTGATTTTGGTAAATTAGTGCCTTGTACAAATCAAATTAACTGAAATTTTAATGAAATCTAAACCAGCAAATAAAATCCAGGACTTACAATTTTTTGGAGAATTTGGAGGAGTTAACCCATCAATCTCAGATTCATCCACATATACCTTTCTATCTGCTAATTCAATGAGTGAAACATTTGAAGGAAACACAGAGGGTTGTTACTTATACTCTCGAAATTCATCTCCAAGTAATCTTTATCTTGAGGATGCATGTGCAGCGATGGAAGGAACCGAAGCAGCTAATGTATTTGCATCAGGTATGGGTGCAATCACAGCTACAATTTTACAATTGTGTAAATCTGGTGATCACGTTATTTCGAGTAGAACTGTGTATGGAGGAACCTATGCATTTTTGAAAAATTTTACTCCACAGCTAGGGATCGACACGAGTTTTGTTGACATAACCTCCCTTGATATCATCAAGAAATCGATAAAATCTAATACAAAAATTATTTATTGTGAGGTTTCGTCCAATCCTTTATTAGAAATAGCTGATTTACATGAAATATCAAAAATCGCTAAGAAAAATGATATTAAACTTATCGTTGATAACACCTTTACACCATTGTCAATTTCACCTTCAAATTTTGGAGCTGATGTGGTGATACATAGTCTTACGAAATTTATAAATGGAACAAGTGACACAATAGCTGGTGTGGTGTGTAGTTCCAAAGAATTCATTCATTCTTTAAGGGATGTTAATGATGGTGCTTTTATGTTGTTTGGAGCTACGATGGATAGTCTTAGAGCAGCATCAGTACTGAAAAATATGAGAACTCTACATATAAGAATAAAAAAACATAGTGAAAATGCTATGTTTTTAGCAAATTCTTTTGAAAATGATGGCATTAAAACGGTTTATCCAGGACTTAAATCACATCCTTCTCACAAAATTTTTACAAAAATGATAAATAAAGAATATGGATATGGGGGTATGGTAACAATTGATGTGGGTACATTAGAAATGGCCAATAAACTAATGGAAAGATTACAGGAAAAAAATATCGGATATCTTGCAGTCAGTTTAGGATTCTATAAAACCCTATTTTGCGCACCTGGATCATCCACTTCTTCGGAAATTTCTGAATCTGAACAAGATCAAATGGGTTTGAGTGAGGGTCTTATTAGATTCTCTGTTGGGTTGGATCATGATATAGATCGTACTTACAATAGTATCAGAGAATGCCTAAAGGAATTTAAACTTCTTTAAATGAAAATTAATTCTTCAGAAATAAGTTTATCAAAGTCTTTAATACCAATTGTACTATTAATTTCTCTATTGTTCTATAACATCATCTTTTTTGAAGATAATGACTGGCTTGGAGAATTCACTTATCATTTCATACTGATCTTTACTTCTCTTATAGCTTTTTTGATAGGTTTTTCAGAACAAATTAAAATTTCTCATATCATAAAAAAGATTTTTATAAGTATTAAAAGTATAAGTATTCCAATAGTAATTTTATTACTTGTTGGTGCACTTGCTGGAACATGGAAAGTAAGTGGAATCATTCCAGCCATGGTATACTATGGTCTTAATCTGGTAGACCCTGGAATATTTTTACCCCTGACTCTGATTGTTTCAACACTTGTGTCTTTAACCACAGGAAGCTCTTACACAACTTCAGCAACGGTTGGAATTGCATTGGTCGCTGTAGGAATAGCATTTAATATTCCTGCAGGTATGACAGCAGGAGCAGTAATTTCTGGAGCTTATTTTGGAGATAAAATGTCTCCACTTAGTGATACTACCAATTTAGCTCCAGCAATGGCTGGTACGGATCTATATTCACACATTAGATACATGACGTACACAACAATTCCTACATATATTGTTACACTAGTTGTTTTTATATTATTGAGCTTAAACCTTGAGATTAACTCAATAGGTGAAATGAGTGAAATTAAAAGTCTATCGGAAACTATTATAAACGACTTTTACATATCCCCAGTTTTATTTTTAATTCCTGTTTTGGTTATTTTTCTAGCATGGCTGAAAATAAGACCGATAATAGCATTGTCTACTGGAATTGTTGGTGCAATTATTTTTTCTTTGATTTTTCAAAATAACGTACTTGAAAGTATTGACCCTTCAAAGATTAATTCAATCATAATGTCTACGTTCACTGACACATCCATTCCTACCGAAAACATAAGAATAGAAAGACTTTATAACTCAGGTGGTATGAAAGGAATGTTATGGACCATTTATCTTACGATAAGTGCAATGGTCTTTGGTGGATCCATGGACGGTATCGGTGCCTTAAAGAAAATAACCGATTTTCTTTTAAGTAAAGCAAAAACAACTTTTGGGCTATTTGCAAGTACTGCTGCTAGCTGTCTTGGTATTAACATTGTTGCTTCTGACCAATATTTAGCAATTGTAATCCCTGGTAAAATGTTTAAAGATGCATATGAAGAGAAAAAATTATCACCTGTAAATTTAAGCCGTACACTTGAAGATACGGGAACAGTGACCTCTGCCCTAATACCTTGGAATACATGTGGTGCTTATCACTATGGGGTGCTTGGTGTTTCGGTTACCGACTATTTTGTATACGCGATTTTCAACTGGCTAAGTCCGGTGACAACCCTTCTTTATGCAGCATTTATGATAAAAATTAAGATGATTGTAACTCATAAAATTTAATTAAAAAATTCATTCTTGGTCAAATGATTGTTAAATTGCAGATAAATATTTAATAAATTTTGATGAAGCATATTTTTTCGTTTTCAAAAAATAAAGAAAAGAAAGAACTTTCAAGTGCGAAAAGATTGTTCATCGGAAGTTCGCTAATAATTCTTTCACTTTTTTTAATCACATCTTTTATTTCTTATTTTGTTACTGGTGAAATCGATCAAAGCGATTTATTAGTATTTTCTGATAGATCAATAACTAACTCTAATTTACTTGGTAAAATTGGTGCAATTGTTAGTGATTTATTCATTTACAAAGGATTTGGTATAAGCTCGATAATATTTGCAATCCTAGTATTTGTAAGTGCATTACATGTGTTACTAGACCTGAAAAAAAGGAAGCTTGTTGATAATTGGATTTGGGGGTTCTATCTAATATTTCTTTTTTCGTTATTTTTTGGATTAATAGATTATGGAAATATTTATTCTGGAATAATAGGATATGAAATTGTCAGTTTTTTAGTTGTCTATATCAGTTATGTGGGGATAACTTTCCTGCTAATTTTCATGACTTTACTTTATTTAACTTTCAGATTAAAAATAGGTGTTAAAGATTTGGTTAGAGTTTTCGAATATTTTAAATCTTTAAAGCTCTTTAAATCATCTAAAATAAAGCTACCAGAAAATTCATCTGATAATAATGAAATTAAAAACAATGAAACAGCTGAGAAAGATCTTGAAATTGAAAATAATGAGGTTAGCGAGGAAGAATCGAATGAAAATGAAATAGTCAACGAAAAATACATAACCGAAAAAAACAACGAAAAAAACTTAGAGAAAGTTGACATAGAGGTTGAGGAAATTTTAGAAGAAAAATCTGAAGCTGACAACCTTTCTGACAAGTTGGTAGACAATTTTGGTCAATTTGATCCAAAACTTGAGCTTAGTAAATTCCAATTCCCTAAACTTAATCTTTTAAAACAATACGAGTCCGAAAAAATCACCATCGACAAAGAAGAATTAGAAGAAAATAAAAATAGAATTGTCGAAACACTCGGAAATTATAATATAACAATATCAAATATAAAAGCCACTATAGGGCCAACAGTAACTCTATATGAAATCATTCCTGATGCTGGGGTAAGAATTTCAAAAATCAAAAATCTTGAAGATGATATTGCTCTATCCCTAGCTGCATTAGGAATAAGAATAATTGCACCAATTCCTGGGAAAGGAACAATAGGAATTGAAGTGCCTAATAAAAAACCTACAGTTGTTTCAATGCACTCTGTAATTTCTGCGGAAAAATTTCAAAAGTCTGAAATGGAATTACCCGTGGCAATCGGGAAAACCATTAGTAATGAAACATTGGTTTTTGATCTAGCTAGAATGCCGCACCTTCTAATGGCTGGTGCTACAGGACAAGGTAAATCCGTGGGATTAAATGCTGTACTCACATCATTATTGTACAAGAAACATCCTGCCGAGGTAAAATTTGTTCTTGTAGATCCTAAAAAGGTGGAACTAACCTTGTACAATAAAATAGAAAGACATTATTTGGCTAAGTTACCAGATTCTGATGAAGCAATTATCACCGACAACAAAAAAGTGATTAACACCCTTAATTCATTATGTATTGAAATGGACAACAGATACGAGTTGTTAAAAAATGCTGCATGTAGAAACATCGTTGAATACAACAAGAAGTTTAAAGCAAGAAAATTAAATCCCAATGATGGGCATCAATTTCTCCCTTACATTGTTCTTGTGGTAGACGAGTTTGCTGATCTTATCATGACGGCAGGCAAAGAGGTGGAAACGCCTATTGCCAGATTAGCACAGTTGGCTAGAGCTATTGGCATACATTTAATAATCGCTACTCAAAGACCTTCCGTAAATGTAATCACAGGTGTAATTAAAGCAAATTTCCCGGCAAGAATCGCTTTCAGAGTAACCTCAAAAATAGATTCAAGAACTATTCTAGATGGATCAGGTGCTGATCAACTGATTGGAAGAGGAGATATGCTTTTCACTCAGGGAAATGAATTGATAAGGATACAGTGTGCATTTGTTGATACTCCAGAAATAGAAGTATTGACAGATTATATTGGATCTCAAAAAGCTTATGCTACTGCTCATCAATTACCAGAGTATATAGGTGAAGAGGGTGGCACAAATCTTGATATCGATATAGAAGACCGTGACAAGTTATTCAGAGAAGCAGCGGAAGTATTGGTAATTGCCCAGCAAGGTTCAGCTTCTCTTCTTCAAAGAAAACTTAAACTTGGTTATAACAGAGCAGGTAGACTTATCGATCAGCTTGAAGCCGCTGGAATTGTAGGTCCATTTGAAGGGAGTAAGGCTAGACAAGTTTTGATTCCAGATCTACCGTCTCTTGATAGACATTTTGAAAATGAATAAAAAAATAACATGAAAAAAATCATTTTAATAATATTTGGGTTTTACGGCATATGTTGTAGCTTCTCACAGGAAAATTCTGAAGCTGAATTGCTACTAAACAAAGTTTCTGAAAATATTAAAAGCTATGAAAACATTTACATAAACTATGCTTACACGCTTAAAAATATTGAGGAAGACATAAACCAAACTAATAATGGAAGCTTTGTAACAGAGGATGATAAGTGGAGATTTGAAATGTTGGGAGTTACCAGAATATTTGACGGGGATAAGTTATACTCAATTAGTCCCGATGATGAAGAAATTACAATATCCAGCCAGGATCCTGAGGACGAAACCACAATAACTCCGAACAAAATGCTATATTTTTATGAAGATGGGTATAGCTTTGAAATGGACGAAACAAAATATATTGGAAATACTCAGTTTAGAAAAAAAATTCAGTATGTAAAGCTTGTTCCAAAAGATTCTGATGCTGAAATTAAATTTATTTTATTAGGAGTAGACACAGAGTTTAACCAGATATATGAAGTTATAGAAACTGGAAAAAATGAAACTGTTACAACTATTTCAATAATTGACTTCGAATTCAACTTAACTCTTGATAAAAACTTATTTGTATTTGATGAGGAAAAGTATCAGGACTATTATATGAATATTTTAGATTAACTGATTGAAAATTCTTGATTATTACATATTTAAATCCTATCTAAAAACATTAGTCAGTGCTTTTTGTATTCTGATGTTAATTTTTTTATTACAATCAGTTTGGTTATATATTTCTGAACTTGCTGGTAAGGATCTTGAATTAGATATCATACTTAAATTTTTAATAAATGTAACTCCAAGACTTGTAATATTAGTGTTACCATTAACTATCCTTTTATCAAGTATAATGGTCTTTGGGAGTCTTTCTGAAAATTATGAGTTTGCAGCTATTAAAGCCAGTGGAATTTCATTACAGAGATCGATGAAAAGTCTGATTTTTTTTACAATTTTTCTTGGAATTCTTACATTTTTCTTTTCAAACAATATTGCTCCATTAGCAGAATATAATTTTCACAATTTAAGAAAAAACATTTCAAAAGTTAAACCCTCCATGGCAATAGCAGAGGGTCAATTTAGTCAAATAGGAGATTATAATATAAAAGCTGAAAAGAAATATGGAAATAATAATGAATTACTTGAAAAGGTAATCATACATCAAAAAAAAAATAAGCCAGGAAACTATACAGTAATAAAATCAAAAAAAGGTGAAATTATCAGTAAAGAAAATTCCAATGTTCTCCAATTAAAATTATACCAGGGTAACCATTATGATGAAATAGTTTCTGCAGATTTTTCAAAAAGAATAAATAAACCTTTTGTTAAAAGTTATTTTGAAGAATATCTGATAAATATTGATATTGCCGCACTAAATGAAGTGGATTTTAATCAGGAGGAGGATGTGAATAAGCATTCGATGATGAAAGTTAGTGAGCTTAGTTATGCAATCGATTCTCTAACAAAAAAAAGATTTGATGACTTAGGTGTTATCAGCACAAAGATGTTTAACCGATCAAATTTTAAGACTATTGATTTTAATCTTAATCCATCTGAAAAGGTGGATTATAAAAACAAGGATTTCCTAACATTATTTCAGCCAGTTAAACAAAAACAACTCTATGATCTAGCTATTAGTTCAGTAAAAAGTACAATTAGTATTGTAAAATCAAACAGAACAATTCAAAATTATAGGGAACAGAATTTAAATAAGCATATAATAACTATGCATGACAAGTTTTCCCTTGGCTTTGCATGTGTAATTTTATTTTTTATTGGTGCTCCACTGGGTACTATTATCAGAAAAGGCGGATACGGCTTACCTCTTGTTATTTCAATACTTTTATTTTTAGCCTATCATTTCTTAGGAATATTTTCTAAAAATCTTGCTGAAGATAGTAGTATTAACCCTATTCTTGCTAGTTGGCTTTCAACTTTAATTATGCTTCCTTTTAGCATATATTTGACTTACAGAGCAACAAATGACCAAACTGTTTTTAATTTTAGTAATAAAATAACAACTCTTTACAATAAATTTTATAAATATGTCAAAAGATAAGTTTAAACTTAATACAATTGAATCTGCCATCAGTGACATTAGAGATGGTAAGATTGTCATAGTCGTCGATGATAAAAATAGAGAGAATGAGGGGGATTTCCTTGCAGCTGCTGAACTGATTACACCAGAAATTATAAATTTTATGGCTACTCACGGCAGAGGCCTAATTTGTGCTCCAATCATGGAAAATATCTCTAAGAGATTAGGTTTAGATTTAATGGTTGGCACAAACACTGATCCTCAGGATACGGCATTTACAGTATCGATTGATTTAAAGGGTAATGGAGTTACTACAGGAATATCTGTTTCAGACAGAGCAAAAACTATCAAAGCTTTAATAGATAAAAACACAAAACCAAAAGAATTTTCAAAGCCTGGACATGTATTTCCTCTTGTAGCAAAAAATGGCGGAGTACTTAGAAGAACTGGCCACACAGAAGCGGCAATTGATTTACCGAGACTTGCTGGATTAAAACCTGCGGGTGTTATTGTTGAAATCATGAATGAAGATGGTTCTATGGCAAGAGTTCCTGATTTAGTAAAAGTTGCAAAGAAGTTTGATCTTAAGATCATTTCTATTGAGGATTTAGTTGCATATAGAATGGAGCATGATTCTTTAATAGACAAGCAAGAAGATTTTGAAATTAATACAAGATTTGGAAAATTTAGATTAAGGGCTTATCAACAAACTACAAATAATAATATTCATATCGCTTTAACTAAGGGTAGTTGGGAAAAAGGTGATGCTATTTTAACCAGAATTAATTCAAAATCAATCAACAATGATATTCTTGGTATTTTGACTTCAAATACAGAAGATTCTCTTTCCAAAATGTTCAATATAATTCAAAAAAATGATACTGGAGCTATGATTTTTATAAGTTCAAAGCCAAAATCATTAGACACATTAAAAAGACTAAAAATATTGAAGAAAAAACAGATTAAAGATCAGGTAACTGAGGCTCCAATACTAAACATGGATGATAGAGATTTCGGAATTGGAGCCCAAATTTTACATGATCTGGACATTACTAATTTAAAGCTTATCACCAATACAAAAGAGACCAAAAGAGTTGGAATGATAGGATACGGACTTGAAATTTCTGAATACGTTAATTTTTAAAATAAGAATACATCCATTCTAAATACTCAGGATCACTAAAAACATTGTCCCAACTATTATGAAAAACATTTTCATAAAAAGTAACCTTCGGACTACCTCCTTTATCAATAATCGCTTTAGCCATGAACAATGAAAAGTCAGGGTGTACCACCCTATCATTAGATCCATGAGCAATCCATACAGGGGTTTTATTAGCAAATTCTTTCGCCCAATCTGGATCACCTGCGCCACAGATTAAAACTGCAGAAGCAAACATATTTGGTCTATACTTTAATAATTCAAAAGCCCCCATTGCTCCGTTTGACAAGCCACTTAGATAAACCTTCTTATTATCTACATACTTTTCATTTACCAAAGAGTCCATTAATTTCATGACTAATTTTAATGAATTAGTTGGCTCAGCTTCTTTTGGGAAAACTTGGCTTATAGAATTATTTGTTAAAACTCTTGATGACCAGTTATCAGAAATTGGTGATTGTGGGAATACAACAATTGATGGGTATTTTTTAGCATTATTTTTATTTAAAAAAACCTTATCAACGTATTTTAGCTGCAATTCATTATCTGAACCTCTCTCTCCTATTCCATGAAGAAATATCGTTAATGGATATGATTTAGATTTATCAAAATCCTTCGGATATAGTAATCTGTAGTTTAAATCTCCCTCGAATGAAGTATATTTTTCATAATCTGGAATGATATTTTTAGTGCTACACGACAATATAAATGAAGATAAAATTATAGCTAAAACTTTATTATAACTCATACATAAAAAAATTTTTTAATAATATAATATAAATATTTCAAAGACTTTTTTGAAGCAAAGAAAAACAAGTATATATTTGCAAGCATTATTGGAGGAATGGCAGAGTGGTCGAATGCGGCAGTCTTGAAAACTGTTGAGGGTCACACCTCCGGGGGTTCGAATCCCTCTTCCTCCGCTTTATCCTTAACCCACTGAACTTCAGTGGGTTTTTTTTGATCATATTATATAATTTAGTGTATATTCGCAAAACACAAAAGAATTGGTTTGATTGATTGCTATGGTTGGCTCTCCTTCAAACCTTTTCACTTTTGTAGCATATTTGATCTATTTAATAGTAGTTTTGCAAAAACTTTACAAAAAAGTAATGACAGATATAAAAAATATTGCAATTATAGCTCATGTTGACCACGGGAAGACCACACTTGTTGATAAAATCATGTTTCATTGCGAACTATTTAGAGAAAATGAAAACAAAGGAGACCTAATTCTTGATAACAATGAGCTAGAAAGAGAAAGAGGTATTACAATTACTTCAAAAAATGTATCTGTTATCTACAAAAACACAAAAATTAATATCATTGATACACCAGGGCACGCCGATTTTGGAGGAGAAGTTGAACGAGTTTTAAATATGGCTGACGGAGTTCTTCTACTAGTAGATGCCTTTGAGGGTCCCATGCCACAAACTAGATTTGTATTACAAAAAGCTTTAGAAATTGGGTTAAAACCTTGTGTGGTCATAAATAAAGTGGATAAAGAAAACTGTACACCTGATGAAGTACATGAATCGGTGTTTGACCTAATGTTTGAACTTGAAGCAGAAGAATGGCAGCTTGACTTTCCAGCTGTTTTTGGATCAGCCAAGGAAAACTGGATGAGCGATGATTGGAAAACTAAAACTAACAATATCGAACCTTTGCTAGAAATGGTTATCAAACATATTCCCTCACCAAAAATTGATGAAGGTAGTCTTCAAATGTTAATAACCTCGCTTGATTATTCATCATTTACTGGTAGAATTGCAATTGGAAGATTACAAAGAGGTAAACTAACTAATGGATCCAATATATCTTTAATAAAAAGTGATAAAACAATTTCAAAATCAAAGATTAAAGAATTACATGTTTTCGAAGGATTAGGAAGAAAAAAAGTAAATGAAGTTCTTGCCGGAGACATTTGTGCTATAGTTGGTCTAGAAAACTTTGAAATAGGTGATACAATTGCTGATATTGAAAATCCGGAAGCATTAAGTTCAATTTCCATTGATGAACCCACTATGAGTATGTTATTTACCATTAATGATTCTCCGTTTTTTGGCAAAGATGGTAAATATGTAACTTCTCGTCACATTAAGGAAAGACTTTACAAAGAATTAGAAAAAAATCTTGCTCTAAGAGTTGAAGCTACAGATAGCGCGGATAAATTTATTGTTTTTGGTAGAGGAGTTCTACATCTTTCTGTACTTATTGAAACTATGAGGAGAGAGGGTTATGAACTTCAAATCGGACAACCTCAAGTTATTGTAAAAAAAATTGATGGTGTTAATTGTGAACCTTTCGAAGAAATGACAATTGATCTTCCTGAATCAGTTTCTGGAAAGGCAATTGAAATAGTTTCTGTTAGAAAAGGTGAAATGAATAGTATGGTGTCAAAGGGGAGTAGAATGATATGTAAGTTTATTATTCCGTCAAGAGGCATAATAGGACTTAAGAATCAATTATTAACGGCTACTTCTGGGGAAGCAATTTTATCTCATAGATTTTTAAATTTCCAACCCATTAAAGGAGGAATTCCTGAACGACTTAATGGATCCTTAGTTTCTATGGAAAAAGGTTTAGCCATTCCATATTCTATAGATAAATTACAAGAAAGAGGTAGATTCTTTGTTAACCCTGGCGAGGAAATTTATGAAGGACAAGTTATAGGAGAGAACTCAAGAGGAGACGACATGGTGATTAATGTAACCAAAACAAAAAAACTTAGCAATGTAAGATCATCCGGAGCTGATGATAAAGCTAAAATTATACCAGCCGTCAAATTTTCTTTAGAAGAAGCTTTAGAATATATACAAAAAGATGAGTATGTTGAAGTAACTCCTAACAATTTAAGACTTAGAAAAATATTATTAAAAGAAGTTGAAAGAAAACGAAATAAATCCATTTCTTAAAACTCAATTAATTATTTCAAGTTTTTAAATTTAATATTCTTTTTGGTATAATTCACGTTAATTTACATTAGGTATTTGTAGATAAGAAAAATATTTTTTTTTATTCTTTTAAATATTATAACTTTAAAGAATCAATGACTAATAAATAATCTACAAAAATCAAAATATGAAAAAACTTTACTTATTACTTTTTTTAATAACCCCCTTAGCATTTTATGGTCAACACGGACCTGAATGTACTCATGATCATGTAAGAGGAGAAATTCTAACTCCTACCAATACACATGATAATTCTAATAACCAAATCAAATCAAGTGTAACTACTCTACCTTACTCAAATAGTTTTGAAAATGGTCTTGGCGATTTTACAGTTTTAATTGATGGCGAGGGTACATACAATTGGACAATTATGTCGGGGCACTTCGTTAACGATGATGATGCTGCTGGTGGAGGTTTTAATTATTTACAACATGATGATGTTAATGACGGGAATCAGGTGAATTGGGCAATATCCCCTACATTTGATTTATCAGGGGCATCTGTACCAACTTTAACTTATTGGGATCATGTCCACTGGGCTTCATACGCAGTAGGCCAAGAAGTTATGTACTCAACAGATTATACAGATAATGTAAATAACGCAACTTGGACTGTTTTAAACAATTCAGTATGTGATAACCAAAATTCAGGACAATCAAACCCTACCAATGCATGGTGTAATTATGAATTTGTTTTACCCTCTGAAGCTAACTTAACACTAGCATTTAAATACACGGGAAACTTTGCTTCGGATTGGCTTATTGATGATATAAAGCTTATAGATAATTCTGCTATTTCTGCTGATTGGGATGTTACAACCGCGGGAACAACTGCTACCCTATCGTTTTTAGGTTTAAATAATTTTGCTGTTGGAACTGACGGTCATTGGCATTATTCTGTCGATGGAGGTGACACCGTTATGGTATATGATACAAACGATGTTGAAATTTCTGGACTTTCTGTAGGCGATCACAGTATAACCGCTTGGTTGGTTGATAATAATCACAACCCACTTGACCCACCAGTTGAAGAAACATTACAATTTAGCATAAATGTTATTAGTGAATATCCATGGTGTGAAGGATTTGAATCTGGAGATTTTGGAGCTGGTGTTGAAGGATGGACAAGCTCAATATTTTCTGGTACTTCAGAATGGCAAACAATTAACGGAAATGTCAGTGGTAATGTAACTCCACTTTCTGGATCTCAAATGGTTGGTTTTGCTTCTGGTAACTATAACGGTGATACTGCTAGTATTATATCAGCTGCTATGGATTTAACCTCAGTTACTGATCCACAATTGACCTTCAACTATACTCAGGAACAGTGGGCTGGTGACCAAGATCAGTTAAGAGTATTCTACAGAACAAGTGCAAATGGTGACTGGGTACAAATTGGTGAATACCTTGAAGAAGCTACAGCTTGGACTGAAGTAACTTTAGATTTACCAAACCCGAGCGCTGATTATTATATTGGTTTCCAGGCTACCTCAGGTTATGGATATGGTGTAACATTAGACGATGTATGTGTACAGGCTGCACTATCAACATTAGAAAATGAACTACTTGAGATGATGGTTTATCCTAATCCTATAGATGGTGGTATTTTAACAATCCAATCTCCAATAGATGGGTTGAAGATGATTGAAATATATACTGTTACTGGTAAAAAAGTAATGGACACATCAATTAACGGAAACACATTAGATATAAGTTCATTCAATAGCGGATTCTATATGCTAAAGGTGACAATTAACGGACAAAGCAAGGTATCTAAACTAGTTGTTAGATAAATTAACTGTCCATGATTTTAAAAAAAGGGTACCTAATTAGGTACCCTTTTTTTTATTAGTATATTTGGCTGATGAATAAAATTTATATTCTACTTTTTTATTTAATTTCATTATATAGCTTTTCACAAGAAGATGTTAGCGCAGATTGGAGTATTTCTGTTGAAGGTAGCACTGCCACTCTATCAATCAATAACTTTAATAATTTTACTGTTGGTCTAGACGGTCATTGGCATTACATTTTAAATGATGATGAATATGTGGCGGTCCACGATATAAATGATGTAATTATTCCAAATTTACCTATTGGTGAACATACAATTTCAGTTTGGCTGGTGGATCATATGCATAATGCATTAGATCCAGCTGTTGAAGAAACTATTTCATTCAGTGTAAATTACCTTACATTTAGTCACCAAGGAGGTGAAAGAGATTATATATTTTATGAACCTGAAAATTTAGATCAGAATGCTCCTTTAGTTTTTGTTTTACACGGATATTCAAGTGATGCTACTGTGATATATGACTATTCGAGAATGAACAGTATCGCTGAAGAATTTGGGTTCGCGATATGTTATCCTAGAGGAACATTAGACAATTACGGAAATAGATTTTGGAATGTTGGTTATGAATTTCACCAAAATGAGACTGTTGACGATGTTGATTTTTTGGTTCAACTTTCAACTTTTCTGGTAGAAAGCCACAATCTAAGTAGTGAAAATATTTTTTCCACAGGGATGTCAAACGGAGGTGAAATGGGCTACATGTTGGCCTGCCAGGCATCTGAAACTTTCAAAGGAGTTGTTTCTGTAGCAGGGATGATGCTTCAAAATATTATGGATAATTGTAACCCTGAAAGACTTATTCCTATTTTTGAAATTCATGGGACAAATGATTATATAAATATTTACAATGGAGACCCAAATAGTTCAGGGGGTTGGGGAGCCTACCCTAGTATTCCTGAAACAATTGAATACTGGTCTAATTTAAACAACTGCTCATCATTTTCATCAGAGAACTTAGAAAATACAAATATTTCTGATGGAAGTTATGTTGTTAAAGAAAGACATTATGATTGTCAAGATGGTAATGAAATATGGCTTTATAAAGTTGTTGGTGGCGATCATGATTGGCCAGGATCTTGGGGGAATCAAGATATAAGCTCATCATTAGAAGCTTGGCTCTTTTTTCAACAAAATACTGGTTCATTATCAATAGAAAATAATGTAGTCAATGATTTTAAGATTTACCCAAATCCATCAAGTGATAGAATAAACATAAGTGATGTTTCAGAGGGTTTTAAATTTGAAATATACAACCTAGAAGGTAAGTTAGTTAAAAAAGGTGAGTACAATGATATTCCGATTGACGAACTTGACAACGGAATTTATATTATTAAAATTATCTCAAAACATAAACTTATTTTCAAAAGAATAATAAAAAAGCCCTGAAATTAAAATTACAAGGCTTAATCATATTAATTTAAAGCTTTTGGCCTACCAGGTGTATACGCAGCGCCAATTTCTTTGAGACGATCTTCTAAATCAGACATTTTAATCTTTAGTTTATCAATCATCAGCTTAATAGGCTGAAATTCATCTTTAGCAATCTCATAGCTATCCATATGTGTTTTTGTCGGAGCAGCTGTTGAATACTTTTGATAATAAGCAACAGAACCCAGCCTAGATGAAGGAGTTAAATATGTTTGAATATCAAGTTTTCTCTTAACATTGTCTCCATATAACTTGAGACTGACCTGTTTAATAGCTTGACTAACATCCCAAACCATCTTTGATATTTCATCAATTGGCTGTTCTGCTTTTTTTACAGCCATTTCTATATAAGGCATTTTATTACTTACTTCCGAAAACTTTCTGGAATATTCTCCAACCTCTGCTTGTAATTTTGAAACTCTTCTTTGGAACTCTACTTTGGCTTTCCTATCAGCAGCAGGCATCACGGTATTGTTCAATGCGACTATGTTGAAAGTTACAGGTTCCGTCAATTTAGTAGTTTCACCAGCTTTCAGTAAGGATATATCTATAGAATAAGTTCCTGGGTTAACCAGAGTACTCTCTGAAACTCCAGCGAATGGATTGTAAAATGAAGATGAACCAAGACTAATCGGACTATTATCTTCATATCTTAAATTCCATTGAAATCTACTCAATCCTTTGGACGGTTTTCTGTAAATCTTTTTCACAACATTATTACCATCATCTCTAATTGTGAATACCAACTCAGGCTTAGCTTCATTAACTTCATTATAAAGCTCATCATATGACGGATATGAAACATCTTTTTTATCCTTAATTAATTTCTTTTCAGCCTTTTGTCTCTTAGATTTTAAACTTTCGAATTTTTCATCGTAATTGTAGGTAAAAATTGCAACCGGATCTAAGTTCTCTGCCAAATAAAAATTATCTCCTTGAAATGCTTTGCCAGGAAGTCCTAAAGGCGCTGCCTTTTCCCACATTAGAGCATCACGAATATCAAAAATTTTAACACCCATATTAGTTTCTGAATTTTCAACACTTCTAAGTACAGAGTAATCATCCATAACGTAAAAACCTCTTCCAAATGTTCCAAGAACCAAGTCATTTTCTCTTCTTTGTATGGCTATATCTCGAACTGCAATAGTAGGTAACCCTGTAGATAATTCTTTCCAGTTAGCACCAGAGTCAGGGGAAAAGAAAACACCAAACTCAGTTCCACAAAAAATCAAATTTTTATCTACATGATCTTCTTCAATAGAATATATACTTCCTCTTTTCGGAAGATTACTACTAATGGATTTCCATGTAAAACCTTTATCATTAGATTTAAAAATATATGGCTTAAAATCTCCGTATTTATGATGGTTAAATGCAACGTATATTACATCAGTATCATGTTGAGATAAATAAACAGAATTAACATATGATTGATTGGGAGCACCTGGGATATTATCAACTTTTCTCCATGTCTTTCCGGAATTCTCAGTAATCTGAATTAATCCATCATCTGTACCTATAACCAAAAAGTTTTCGTCAATTGAAGATTCAGAAAGGGCAACAATGGTTCCATAAGGGGAAGTTGAGCCGTTTTTTTCAACTGCATCCATGCTTAAAACCCTATCATAGACTTTTAATTTATTCCTGTCAATTCTTCTAGATAAATCATCGCTAATAACATTCCAACTATTTCCATAATCATCAGACCTAAATACCTTATTAGCTGCAAAATATAATCTACCTGACTTGTGATTACTAACCGCTAACGGGGCGTCCCAATTCCATTTATAATCTAATTCGCCTTTTCTTGCAATTGGCTTAATACCTACTTCTTCTCCACTCAATTTATCATATCTGACTAACCAACCATATTGAGACTGTGCATAAACAATATTTGGATTTTCAGGATCAATCTGAGATTCAAATCCGTCACCCCCGTGCGTAATAAACCAATCTTGATTTGATATTCCATGAGAATTATTTACTCTGGATGGTCCACCCAAGCTAAAATTATCTTGAGTACCTCCATATATGTTATAAAATGGCTCAGCATTATCAACTGCAACTTTATAAAATTGGGTTACAGGTAAATTCTTTTTAAAATCCCATTTTTTTCCTGAGTCAAAGGTCTCATAAATACCACCATCACAGCCCACAAGCCAATGTGAATTGTTATTAGGATTTATCCACATTGCATGATTATCAACATGTTTAAAATCTTCTCCGACATTTTTAAAGCTTTTACCGCCATCATGAGTTACCGACATCCAAGTATCCATAATATAAACAACATCTTCGTCTACAGGGTCAGCAAAAATTTCCTGATAATAATTACCACTTGTAACTTTCCCGCTTTGTTTCGACCATGATTCACCTCTGTTGGTTGATTTATAAAATCCACCTTTTCTTTCAGAAGCCTCAACGATTGCATATATTATTTCAGGATTAGCATCAGAAATATCCATACCAATCCTTCCGATTTCTACAGAAGGCAGGCCTTTGTTAATTTCTTTCCATGTTTTACCACCATCTGTTGATTTATGCAAACCTGAACCTGGACCTCCACCCACGTAGGTATACACATGTCTTCTTCTCTGATGACTAGCTGCGTATAGAACATTGGGGTTTCTTGGATCCATATGTATCTCATTAAAGCCGGTATGCTCGTCAACATGTAATATCCTTGCCCATGTTTTTCCTCCGTCTGAAGTCATGTAAATACCTCTATCTCCTCCTTCACTCCATAATGGACCATAAGCAGAAACATATACGACATCAGAATTATCTGGGTGAACAATTATATTTCCGATATGCTCAGAATTTTTAAGACCCATGTTTTTCCAAGATTTACCTCCGTCGACCGATTTGTAAACCCCATCCCCGTATGCCACTGATCTTTGATTGTTGTTTTCACCGGTTCCTACCCATACTATATTAGTATTATTTGGATCGATAGAAACACATCCAATTGAATAAGACGACTGACTATCAAAAACAGGAGTGTAGTCCAAGCCCCAATTAGAGGTTTTCCAAACACCACCAGATGCAACTGCAACATAATATTCAAATGGTGAGTTAGGATTAATTGCTAAATCTGATATCCTTCCAGAAGTTAATGCAGGCCCGACAGATCTCCACTTAAGAGCACTGACGGAGGTTTCATCTAAAGGGGTTTTTTTATCTTTTTTATTTTTTTGTGAAAATGCATTTGAACTAAAAATCAGTAATGCAATAAGTAAAATGTATCTTTTCATGATTAATATTTATTGAGCCGTCTAAATTAATGAAAACTAACATTTAATTTAACTAAATTGTAGGGGAATTTTAGCAAAAGACTAATTTTATGATGCAAGAATATCAACTAAAAAATAAAAACGGGATTTCAGTGGTTATTCTTTCTTTTGGTGCTATAATAAAAGAGATAATCACGCCAGATAAAAAAGGGAAGTTAGAAAATATAGTACTTAGCTATGAAATTAATGATCTATATAGAAATGATGAATTTTTTATTGGAGCCCTAATTGGTAGGTATGCTAATAGAATTTCTAAAGCTTGTTTTACATTGAATAATGAAAGGGTTTCATTAGATCAAAACGAAAGCAACAACCACTTACACGGAGGAAATAATGGTTTTCATAAAAAATATTGGGAATTGGTTGAATACGATAATATATCTCAATCTTATGTGATACTCAAAATAATCAGCAAAAATTTAGAAAGCGGATATCCGGGTAATCTAACAACAATTGTTAAATACTCTCTTAATCAAAATGATCAATTAACTACCGAGATTTTTGGTGAGTCTGATATGGATACAATCTATAATCCAACCAGCCACTCATATTTCAATTTAAACCCTTCACATGATTCGATTTTAAAGCATAGACTTAGAATTAATTCAGAAAAATATATTCCTGTAAATGAACAATTCATTCCGATTGGGAAATTGGAAAATTTAAAAAATACACCATTTGATTTCATTGAAGAAAAAGAAATAGGAAAGGACATAAATACGAAAAACAAACAATTACAAATTACCCATGGATATGATCATTGTTTTGTATTTAATAAAAATGGATTAAACACATCAGAGTTGTACGATGTAAAAAGCGGAAGGAAACTATCTATTTTAACAGATCAACCAGGTATTCAAATATATACAGGTAATCACTTGAAAAAAAAATTTTCCAAACATCAAGGTGTTTGCCTAGAAACCCAACACTTTCCTGACTCACCTAATAATGAAAATTTTCCCACAACTATATTAAGAGCCAATGAGAAATATTACACTAAAACAAGCTACTCTTTTGACATCAATTAATTAAATCCACAAATTCAATTGGATTCCTAATGTGAGGTAAATATTCTCTCAATTGCATATTTTTGAGATTTTCGTTTGTAAACGCTGACTTATCATCAGTGTATAAAACCCTCCAAATCTTTCCTTTTTTTGAATCAGAAATATATAGTGAACCATCTGGTCCTTGCGCAAGACCCATTGGTCTGTATTTTGCATTTTTTACATCTTTTATCAAGTCTAATTTTGCAAATCCATCAGCAAATATCTCTAATTTTCCTGACGGTATTCCGTTTTTAAAAGGCATGAAACCAACTATATATCCAGCTTGTGGATATGGTGTTCTGTTTGTTGATCCGTGAAAGGCAATAAATGCACCGTTTCTATATCTCTCTGGAAACATATTGCCTGTGTAAAAAAGTAAGTCGTTTGGAGCCCAATGTGCGGGTAAACCATAAATTGGATCTTTATACTGATCGGATGGTAATATATTTCCATCCCCGCCATACTCAGGTGCCATGAATCTTTGTGATTTGAAATGATCATAATAAGTATAAGGCCAACCATAATCATCTCCTTCTGAAATTTTCATAAATTCATCTGATGGTAAAACTGCATTGTCCCATTCGCTAAAAAACTTAGGAGCGTGATTAAACAGGTAATCTCTTCCATGGTTAACTGCAAAAAGTTGATCAATTTTATTGTTCCATGTAATTCCAACTACGCTCCTTATTCCAGTTGAATATTTAATTCCATCTGTCAATGTCTGATTAAGCTTATTTTTATCAAACTTCCATATCGAACCTAATAACTCAAGTTCATCACACGGGTTTCTACCTAGAACTGTTGCCATAGGATCATCATACCCCTTGGTCATATCCTCACATGAATTAGTAAACCCACTAAAAGTCACATACATATTGTCTTGTTTATCAAAAGCTATAGATTTAGCATTATGCCATCTTATGGGAAATGGATCAGTGAGAATCACTTCAACAGGCGAATCAGGAACTAATAAATCAGGATTCAATTTCTGTCGGTAAACAACCCTTTCCGAGCTATAATATAAATAACCATCGTTAATTCTCATTTCGGTAGCAAACCGTCCATCATTAGGGTAATCACCAAACCTTTGAATTATATCAGCTTTACCGTCTCCGTTTTTATCTCTTAGTGCAACGTTCCCTTTTCTTCCATAATCTAATCTAAGCTTAACATATATATCTTCATTTTCATTAACTGCGATGTGTCTACTCTGTCCTACCCCTTCATGCACAACCAAAGACTGAAAACCTGTAGGTAAAAATAAACCACCATTATCTTCATCAAAAATTAATTCAACTCTATCAGAGCATGAAAACAAAAAAAATGTTATGAAAAAATAACAGAATATTCTCATTCTTAATTATTAAATTGAATACATAATTTATTAAAGGTAATGATATGAGTTCAAGATTTATAATATTCTTTTTTATTCTATTTTCTGTTAACATATTTTCTCAAGGTTTAATGGAGGAAAAAGATTTACCCACAAGACAAGATAGTTTAAGAGGAAGTATAACACCAGAGAGAGGATGGTGGGATTTAACATACTACCATCTTGATATTAAAGTAAATCCTGATAAGAAATATATAAGCGGTTCTAATACAGTGGGTTACAAGGTTTTAAAATCAAATAAAACAATGCAAATCGATCTTCAAGAGCCAATGAAAATCACATCTGTTACATCTAATGGAAAAAAACTAAAATTCAGCCGTGAAGGAAACGCATATTTTATTCAACTAAAGAAAAAACAAAAGAAAAACGATGTTAATTATTTAAAAATAAATTATGAGGGTTTCCCCAAAGAAGCAATAAGAGCTCCATGGGACGGAGGACTGTCATGGGCAAAAGATGATAATGGCAATCACTTCATTGCAACATCTTGTCAAGGATTAGGGGCTAGTGTCTGGTGGCCCAACAAAGACCATATGTATGATGAAGTTGATTCTATGCTTATTAGTGTGAATGTTCCAAAACACTTAACTAATGTTTCAAATGGAAGATTAAGAAAAGTAACAGAACATAAGGATGATACTAAAACCTTTGATTGGTTCGTCACAAATCCAATTAATAACTACGGGGTAAATATTAATATTGGAGATTATGTTAGTTTTTCAGAAGTTTTTAATGGAGAAAAAGGAGATTTAGACATAGATAACTATGTGCTCAGTTATAATTTAGATAAAGCTAAGGAGCAGTTTAAGCAAGTGCCAATGATGATTGAGGCTTTTGAACATTGGTTTGGACCCTACCCTTTTTATGAAGATAGTTTTAAAATGGTTGAAGTCCCCTATTTAGGAATGGAACATCAAAGTTCAATAACTTATGGTAATAAATATCAAAATGGTTACCTAGGTAGAGATTTATCAGGTTCGGGCTGGGGGTTAAAATTCGATTATATTATCATACATGAAGGCGGACATGAATGGTTTGCTAATAACATAACCTACAAAGATATTGCAGATATGTGGGTCCACGAAGGATTTACATGTTACTCGGAAAACCTTTACGTTGATTATTTTTTTGGTAAAGAGGCTTCTGCAGAATATGTAATTGGAACAAGAAGAGGCATCTCAAATAAAAAACCAATAATTGGTCAGTATGATATAAATCGTGAAGGCTCTAGTGATATGTATTCAAAAGGAGCTAATTTACTACACACCATACGTCAATTGGCAAAAGATGACGAAGTTTGGAGGCAAACATTAAGAGGTTTAAACGAAGAATTTTATCATTCTACAGTAACTACCAAAGAAATAGAAGAATATATCTCTATGAGTATTGGAATTGACTTGTCAAAGGTATTTGACCAATACCTAAGAAATAATCGTATTCCGGTTTTTGAATATGAAATAAATAATGGTGAATTAAAATATAGGTGGAGTGAAGTAATTAATGGTTTTGATATGCCTTTAGAGGTTATAATTGACGGTGAAAATCGGTTTTTAAACCCAACAACTGACTTTAAGAAAACACCAATTAAAAATCTCTTTATAGATATTGATAAAGACTACTATGTATATAACAGAGATTTAAAGATAATTATAAACAATTAATAAGATTTTATAAGCATACTTATTAAGTGTTATAATTTTTTTTTAATTTAAATGGAAACTTGTTTAATAAATGAAAAGATTACTAATTACTATTTTATTTTTGATGCCATACATCCTGATTTCTCAGGTAACTTATAATTTTAATAATTCAACCGATAGTTGGATTGGAGGAAATTACACTACAGTTTCCCAGGGAACTAGCTATGTCACGGTAACATTAGGGGAAGGAGCTGATGATCCTGGAACAGGTGGGGTTGATGAATCTAATGATGGATATTGTGGCTCATCAAATCCTTACTTTGAAATTGGTTCAGCGGGAATTGACCCTTCAAACGGAGGTATCCTAGCTGTTACAATGAAAAACAATACTTCAAATACGCGAATGCAAATAATTATTAGTAGAGGTTCAGATCCGCAAACAACAAATTTTGATGCAGTGAATACTCAAGAGGCTGGATTTAACACATATTATTTTGATATTTCTGGTAATTCAAACTGGACAGGAACTGTCGATCAGGTTTCCTTTAGACCTAAGATAAGTTCATCTGATTCAAGAGTTAATACAGGCACAATATTTTTTGACAAAATAGAACAGATTTCATCGATTCCTACAGATGCTACAAATACATTTGATTTTAACGGGAGTCTAGATGGTTGGAGTGGAAATAATTATGCTAATGCTTCTGCAGGCTCAGGTTATGCTACTATTTCAATGACAAATGCTTCAGTTGCAAATCCTAACTTTGAAACAACTACTGCTAACATAAATTCATCTCTTGGAAATGTTTTAGCCGTAACGCTGAAAAACTCAAGTAATAACACCAGACTTAGAGTTATTTTAACCAGATCAAGTTCAGCCGATTACATAGGTGATTATACTATTAATACAAATGACAGTGATTTTGTTACATATTTCTTTGATATAGCCGATAACGGATGGAATGGAACAATAAATGAAATTACTTTAAGACCGCAAACGGCAAGTAATGGTTCTGCCGCTACAGGAACAATCTATATTGATGAAATTAAAGTTGTAGATATGGGAACAGATATTTATACAAGAGACCTAAGGATTGCATCAGGTGAAACTTTAATTATTAAACCATCTGGTTCACTAACAATCTCTGGTACTTTATACAACGATGGAGAATTAATAATGGAATCTAAGTCAAATGAATATTCCTCTTTAATATCTGGTTCAAAATCGGGTAGCGGTACTTATACTTATAAAAATTATACAGATGCTCCTAGTGGAACAACAACTGCAGATTTAATATCAGCTCCATTTTCTGGTGAAGATTTTTCGACACTAAACTCCAATAATTCAGGTGCAATTATTACTAACCCATCTGATGCAACTCAATATTTATTTGGAACATTTAACTCAAATTCTGGTGCTTATGTAAATTTTGATTCAGATACTGATGGGTCAACAACTACCAATGCAGGAGTTGGTTACAGAGCTGGAACAAATGAAGCCAGTGAATTATTCTTCTCAGAATATGCTGAGGGTTCTGGATATCAAAAATATGTTGAAATTTATAATGGTACTGGCAGCACTGTTGATCTTGACCCATATTCGATAACAATCCACAGTAGTGGAAGTGCTTCGGCTAATTATACAATTAATTTTAGCGCCAATACAAATTTAAATAATGGAGATGTTTATGTAGTTGCCAATAGTAATTCTCAAGCAACAGATCAATTAGGTGTACTAGCTGATAAAGAATCTGGTGCTATGGCTTATAATGGTGATGATGCGGTTTTATTAAATAAAAATGGGACATTAATTGATATAATTGGAGGAACTAATGGTGATCCTGGATCTGGCTGGGCTGTAGCTGGAGTAAATAATGCAACTAAGGATAAAAAATTAATGAGAAAGTCTTACATAAATTCACCTAATGCTACAAATTTGGGTTCTCTTGGAACTAATTCTACTGACTCCGAATGGATTGTGTACGATAAAGATTCTAAATGGTATACTATAGGAAATCATTCAGGAGTATCTACTATATCATTTACAGGTACATTTGATTTTGATGGTGATACAGAAAGTATATCAATTGGTAGCCATGGTACTTACGGAAAATGGAATCTAATTGGTAATCCCTTCCCAAGCTACATAGATCTTAATCATTTTTACTCAGACAACACATCATCACTAGACGAAACATACAATTATGTTGCAGCCTATGACGCTGATAGTTCAAATGGATCAGTCTGGACATATTATAATAACAGCAACACATCTGGAAAATATATTGCTCCTGGTCAAGGATTCTTTGTTGCAGCTGCAGGAAATGAAACTATTAGTTTTGACCATGATATGAAATCAATTTCTGGATCAGATGACTTTATCTCTGGTGATAATATGGAAAATACAGAAGTTGAATTAAGAATTTATAATGATAATTCCGCAGTTGGAAATACGAAACTTTTCTTTGATGAAGGACTTAATAATAGTTTAGATATTGGATGGGATGCTGGTCATTTTGATGAAAATGCTTCAATTATGACTAGACTAGTTGAAGAAGATGAGGGTCACGGAATGGCTATCAATGCCATGGGGCTTGATGCCATGGAAAATGCAGTTATTCCTTTGGTGATTAATCAAGCTGCTGGTCAAGAGTTTAGAGTAAATCTTCACACAGCAACGATTCCAGATCCTAATGTTTATTTAGAGGATGTAGAGGAAGGAACTTTCACAAACCTTTATGAAGGTGACTTTGTTTACACGCCAACAAGTGACTTAGAAGGTGTTGGAAGATTCTTTATTCATATGACTGCAGATACTATGAGTAATGAGGGTGTGTCTACAAGTATGCTAAATGCATACAAGCAAGTAGGTGCAAGCTACATTACAATAGAGGGATTAGCTACTCAAACAAATAATATTAATGTTAGTTTATATAATATTCTTGGAAGAAAAGTACTTGATACTTCTCTAAGCAATAACATAAATTCACAAACCATCTCAACAGTTGGAATGGCAAGTGGCATTTATATAATTGAATTAGAGTCAGGAAATGACAGATTAACTAAGAAACTTATAATACAATAGTTATGAAGAAGACAGGTATTACTAGAAAACAGGCAATAAAGAAGATGGGAAAATATGCAGCATTGACTGCTATTGGAACCTTCGCTATTCTAAACCCAAAGAAGGCTCAGGCTTCTTCATCACCACCAGATCCGGGTGACTGGTGGGGTGACTAGTGATTACTTTTTAATAAAATTTCGACTTTCTACGGAATTTTCATTATAAACTTTAATCACATAATATCCAATAGCTATTTTATTAATATCTAGGCGCTGGTTTTTATTCACGTTATCAAAATCAAGTAACTTTTTACCTGTCAAATCATATATTTCAACCAACTCAACATCTTTATTAATTGAAATATAGTCTGTCGTTGGGTTTGGATATGAAATCAGTTTTACATTCTCTAAAACCGTATTTGATAAAGTTATTGAAGCTTGATTTCCATATATTTTAAATTCACCTGGCTGAAGAGTTATTTCTTGAGATGTTGATGATATATTGATCGATGTTTCACCATCTTGATCCATCAAATCAAACCATGTGCCCGTATATGGAAAATAAGGAATAATTGACTGGTCAACAACATCAAAGTTTGCAAAAATTACAATATTCTTAAGCTCAGAAGATGTTATATTATCATCCCATACATAAACGATTGGAGTTAAACCACCAGATGTGATTGAATAATTTCCCTCAAATACATCTTCATTTATCTTTAAATCAATAATACGTGACCAATTTTCATAAATTTCTCTTCTATTACTATTTCCAAGCCAATTGTCTATCCACTGAGGTTGTGGTTTTGTATCCAATTTACAGTCAGGTTCATAAATGCTTCCATCATCACAGGTAAATAATGAATTTTCCATACCTAAATCTGAAAAATGCCATATCATTTTGGGGCCAGGAATTGTTAAACTAATTGCACCTATTGCTGACATTCTTGAAAGCGCAGTATTTAAATTTTGGACATTATATCCATCCCAATTATTCCCATATTGTAAGGCTTTGTACATTAATCTTTCTTCATCATGACTCTCAAAATATCCAATTAATCTTTTGCCTTGAAAACCTCTACTCTCATGTCCAATTCCGCTGAAATTACTGTCCGAACCATAACCCATTGCTAACTGATAATATGGGGTATTTGTCTTACCCCACAGCATAACACCCTTTCCTTCATCTAATCTGTAGTTTGCCCACTGTTGTTCTTCATTTGAACCTCCCAAATGCTCAAAAATTACATAATGGTCAGGATCTATACTCCATGAATAATCTGCATAATTTTTTAGTATATCAACTCTATCCTGCTGATAACCATTTGTACAATCATAATCCTGTGTGCTGCAGTTTTGTGTAAAACCTTTTGTCAAATCCCATCTAAAACCGTCAATCTTAAAGTTTTCAATCCAATGTTTAATAACTCTATGAGTATAATACTGAGTGTAAGAGCTTTGGTGGTTAAAATCATTTCCTAAACTATAAGTATGAGTTGCTGTTTCATTAAAATACGGGCTTTCTTCGCTCGGATCGCCCCATCCATTTTCATCAGGATCATTCATCCACATTCTATTCATAGGACTTCTTCCCATTACGTGATTCATTACTAAATCAAGAATAACAGCAATGTCATTTTGATGGCATAAATCAATGAATTCCTTTAATTTTTCTTCGGGACCATAAAATTTATCAACTGACAGATGAAATGCTGTATTATAACCCCAACTTTCGTTTCCTTCAAATTCCATTACAGGCATCAACTCAATTGCATTAATGTTAAGTTCTTTGAAATAATCAATTCTATCAATTAGATTTTGAAATGTTCTTTCAGAATCAAAATCTCTAATTAGAACTTCATATATGATTAAATCTTCTTCTTTTGGTTTTTCAAAATTGTCCACTTGCCAATTATAGGGCTCTTGTCCAGTTTTAATCACTGTTACCTCCCTTTCAACACCAAAATCATAAGGGTATTCTGGCATATCTGGATATGATGTATCAGAAATCCAAGGGTCATCAAATGGAGACAGAACCATTGTGGAAAACGGATCAGCAGTTTTAACCAATTTTGGAGATTCATCTATCGGAGATAAATCAGACACCCAATACTGATAGGTATATATTTCGTCTTGACTAAGCCCATCAATTTCTAACCAAAACTTATCTGAATCGGGATCTTTTTTCATTGCATACTCAGATGTTGGAGACCAAAAATTAAAATCTCCTGCCACGTAAATAAAGTCTTTAAATGGAGCAGAAAGAACCAGAGTAACTTTTGAGTTGTCACCGTTATTATAATTTATACCATCTTCAAGATCATCAGAAATTGACTCAAGTGAAGTATTATTAACCAATATGGTAAATTTCTTTTCAACAGTACTACCATTTTGTGTAACATGAAGCTCACAATATTGATTTTCAATTAAGTTATTAAACTGGAAACCATTATAAAAGTTAATATTATTCTCTGAGTCAACTAATTCTCCATTTGCATATAATTCATAGTCGGCATTACCGTTAGTATTCTGTGCAATAATTTGAGTTGAATCATTATAATTAGTTAAAATTATACCCGAACTATCTGGATTAATTAACTCAACTTGAAAAGATCCAACATTTAAGAAGAAATCTGAGCATCCATTATCTTTAAATTCTTGAGAACCATTCTCATTTCTAAATACCAACCCCATTTTAGTAACAGATGATGCCTGTTCAACTGTTAGTCCAAAATAATCTTCAAGATTGAGTGAAATGCTCCATGTGCCATCACCGTTTTCGATCATTTCGCCAACTCCGTCGTCTTGACCCCAATTACCAATAACCGAATAGCCCCATGGCTCATTATCGTTTCCGACCCCAGCATGCATGTAAACTTTCTCTGGATTATTAAATCCATTACAATTTGTTAGCGTACTGTTTTCATCAATAGTTATTGTTACTGTTTCATTAACCTCAAAAGGGCTTGGATTTGTTACCAGTTGAGATAAGCAATAGTTTGAACAAAACATTAAAAAAAGTAGTACTTTAAGCTTCATAGTTAAAAAATAAAAAACCTGCAATTTTCTAAAAATGCAGGTTTTTTAATAATTGTTATTTGATTACCATTGATGAATTGAAATTGTTGGTGGGTTTACAGCCAGGTTTAAAGTTATGTTATATGTTCCAGCTGAAACAGGTATATTGGCACCGTTTAATTCCAATGTACCATCATTACCATCATCTCCATAATTTACACCCCAAGCATCATTCTGCCTTACCTTGATTTCTCCGTCAGATAATACGGCACCATTTATGTAAAAGTAACCTTCGTTTATTCCAAAGTCAGGAGTAAATTTATCATTCGGACCATCCCATCCATTTACAGTGGCACTTCCTACTAGCCCCCAAACATCTATTTCTTCCATTGTGTAGGATTGAGTATTTAGATTCATTGTAACCAAATAATGACCTCCAGAAACAGCGATATTAGCTCCATTAGCTTCCATACTACCGTCTACTCCATCATCACCATAATTTAGAGCCCAATCATTGTTAAATCTAAACTTAACTTCGCCATCTCCAAGTGTTACTACAGCTCTCCAATCATCTTGGAATGAATTATAGTGGAACATCATATCTGGACCACCCCATCCATTGGTTGTTGCACTACCAACTATACCCCATGAATATTCTTCCATGGTATATGTCATTGAACTGAAGTTAACCTCTATTTTATATGTTCCTGCAGTTACAGCAATATTTGAACCATAAGAATCTAAAGTCCCATCAGCACCATCATCTCCCCAGTTCTCAGACCAATCATTATTGTTTCTGAATTTAATTTCACCGCTTCTTAAAGTTACATAAGCTACATATACATTAGTCGTGGCAGTTGAATAAAAAGGTAAATCAAGAATATTCTCATTACCCCATCCACCAGGTGTTGCAGAACCTACAACTCCGAGTGAAGTTGAAAGGTCTAACAATGATGAGTAAGGAGTAACACTGAGGTTTACAGTATTTGAGTATATTTCTTGATACTCACTTAGAGTTGCTTTGATTCTAAAAATGGCTACACCCTCTTCATTAGCTAACATTGATAATGAAAGAAGTTTTGCATTTAGTTCTTCTACAGAGAATGTCTTATCTAATGAACTACCAACAGAAATTATTTGTGGATTTGAAAAGTCACCACCCTCTACATCAATTTGAACAGAATACAATGCTGCAGCACTGAACCCGAAGTCTGGCTCTGTCCATGTTAATGTTAAAATTTCATTTGTAGCATTTTCTTCGCTTAATACTAAATCGTTGTCAGAAATTGATAAAACGGTTTCTGCTGCATCATTATAGTAAACTCTCTCAACATCATCACATGAGTAAATTAGAGTAAATAATGCCGTTAAATACGTTAGTTTATATATTAATTTTTTCATATTCTATATTTTAATATCCTTCGTTTTGAGTTAAATTAGAATTCACTGCCACTACGTTTGCAGGTAATGGATATAAATTTCTGTAATCGTCAACTCCCACACCTGTTGCCTCGTTTCCTTTAAAGGGCCATAGGTAAGATGAATTGGTAAATCTATTGTATCTTATGAGATCAGTCCTTCTGAGACCCTCCCAATACAACTCTCTAGATCTTTCATCTAATATAAAATCAAGTGTTAAGTCACCGGATGATATTGTTCCAGAAGATCCTCCAAAACCTCTTTCTCTAATATCATTAACCAAAGAAACTGCAGTGTTTGTGTCACCTCCCCCACCTCTTAAAGTGGCCTCAGCATAATTTAAATAAATCTCAGCTAATCTTATTAAAGGAATGTCTGTATCAACAAAATTTCCAGAACTATCAGATCCCTGATTACCATTCGAGTCAATATTTGTCCATTTAGTTACTGCATAGCCATCTTCGAATGGTGGAATAGATTCAATTTCTAAATTCTGACCATCAGAGTAGAACATCCCCCTTTTATCACTAGAAAATGGAGAAATTGAATACGTTCCAGTAGATAGATCCATAACTATGAAATATGTTCCAGCGGTGATAGGTATATTAGATCCTCCAGACTCAAGAGTACCATCATTTCCATTATCACCAAAGTTATTACCCCAATCTTCATTGAATCTAAATTTTAATTCTCCTGAAACTAACTCAGCGTAAATTGAAAATTCTTGAGGTCCTGTTTGATACATTTCAACATCTGGGCCGTTCCATCCATTTGGAGTTGCACTTCCAACTAGCCCCCAATCTGACAGTGAACCTAATGAAGTATTTAGAATATCCAAGTCAACAGCAAACTGATTAACTAAATTTTTTGTTGTTCTAAGTCCACCCCAGCCTCCGTTGACACCAAATTCTCCAGGGTTCATTGAGCCACCAATTGCTGCGTGTACAAGAAATGTTGTTCCTCCATATGTCTGGGATTGCATCCCGTCAAAATTTAACGTAAAAATGAACTCATTTTGAGCACCATTTACATCATTATCAGCCATAAATAATTCATCGTAGGCAGTTCCATTTGAATTTGCATCATTTGTATTTAAACTATAACCTGAATTAATAACATTCTGAGAATAAGTAATACAATCAGCATATCTGTCTTGTCCAGTCCAAACTTCAGCATTTAGAAATAATCTGGAAAGCAAAGCATGAGCTGCAACATTATCAACCCTTCCATATTCGTTTGAAGACAAAAGAACAGACTCAATAGCCATTAATTCTGACTCAATGAAATTAAACAGCTCAGTTCTGTTACTCTGAGTTGGAAGCTCAGTAGAAATTTCAGTAGTTAGCGGAACATTACCGTATAAATCTAATAAGTTGTAATAAGCATATGCTCTTAAAAATCTAGCTTCAGCTATGAAAACATTTACCTCATCTCCGGTTAACTCAGAAGCGTTTTTAATAAACGAATTACTAAAACTAACCGCCTGGGCCAATCTGTAATACATTGCTTCAGTAAAGTCATTACTACTTGACCAGTACATACCATGTAAATCTGGTAATCCTGGATCACCCCATCCCACAACAGCATGATCCGTTGTGATTTCATTTAAATTAAATAGCATTCTTGAAAATTGAGAGAAACCCTCATCTATATCGGCAATATCTGGACTTCCTGCGGGTCCATTTTGACCTGTTAATGCTAGACTTGCATACAATTTTGCTAATGCTCCTTTTGCTTCATTTACAGATGCAAAAACATTTTCCTCTGTAAAACTATCAGGATCAATCGGTGATTGGTTTAAATCGTCATGACATGAAACCACAATTGATAAACTGACTATGTATATTAAACTTTTAAATATATTTTTCATTTTAATTTATTTTAAAATTCGAATGTTACACCAAAGACACCTGTTTGAGGTCTTGGATAAAAATTGTTATCAATACCGCCATAAATTTCTGGGTCAATTCCTTCATAATCTGTAAAGGTTGCAACATTTTGAAGTGATCCAAAAAATCTAATCTTACATCCACTATTAGTTGTCATATTATAACCAATTGAAATATTATCAATCTTCACAAATGAGGCTTCCTGAACATAATAATCACTTAAAAGGGAATTTTCAGTAAAATCTATAAATCCAGTATTTAAATAATCTGAGTGAATGTTATTTAGGATGTTATTAATACTAGCTGCAGCATTGTAAACAGAATTAGATGCTAAATTATTGTAAGCATAGTTTCCAATACTAGCTCTAGCTGTAACAGAAAAATCCCAGGATTTGTATCTGATAGAATTGGTTAATCCCATAATGATATCAGCAAATGGATCTTCCTTTATATACCTATCGTCGTCATTAATTATGTTGTCACCATTTCTATCTACATAAACACCTTCGATCGGCCTTCCATTATTATCAAAAACCTGTTGATAGACTAAAAAGCTAAAAGGAGCTTCTCCCTCAACATGAGTTTGAATTGTATTTCCAACACCCCCTGAAATACCTCCGATAAACTGTTGATCTGGTAATCTGGTAACCACATTATCGTTAAATGCAATGTTGAAGTCTAAAACATTTTCAAAATCGTCCTTTTCAATTATAGGTAGATTAAATGTTAATTCAACTCCTCTATTTTCCATATCCCCAATATTAGCGTCAATTCTGTTACCAAAATTGGTGAATGGATCAACTAAAGTAAAAGCAATCAGATCTCTAGTGGTTTTTTGATAAATATTTATAGAACCGCTAAGTTTATTATTAAACATTGTATAATCAACACCAAGGTTTAAAGTCTCTCCAATTTCCCATCTCAAGTCTGGATTAATCGGTTCGGGTCTAAAAGTTTGATAAAATGAATTTCCAAATTGATAGTAAGCAGTTGAAGTACTTCCTGTATATCTAGTCAAAAATTTATAATCACCCAATCCGTTGACATTTCCAACTTGACCGTAACCAAGCCTTATTTTCAATGAATCAAAAACATATCCCTTGAAAAAATCTTCCTGGTCAACATTCCATGCCATTGCAAATGACGGGAAAAAGCCCCATCTGTCTTCTGGATTTAATTTTGATGATGCATCTGCTCTCATTGTAGCGGTAAATAGATATTTACCCATTAAATCATAATTAACTCTTCCAAAATACGAGAGAAGAACATTTTTAGATTTATCAATAAATTCAAAATCATTTCCATCTTCCTCTGCCTCACTGTCATATGAATAATTATCAAACTCAAAAGCTTGATATGAATACCCAGCTACTGCATTTAGGGACGAATCATCAAAAGATTTTTCATAAGTTAAATAAGCATCTAATAATGTATTAGTTGCACTTTGGGTATATGTGGAAAGTGACCCATTCCAAGTTGGATCTGAAGTTGGGATCATTTCAGAAGTAGTTCTACTTCCGTCACTATTCGCATCGTCATAACCAAGATTTAAAGTTGCGGTCAATCCCTGAGCAAATGGCAACTCATAATCCAATTTTAAATTAGAAATGATTCTGTCAACATCTGATTTATCATCGATTAAATTTAACAGTGCCAAGGGATTAGTTGGAGCACCAATCGCATATTGATTTCCTGAGGCTGGATCAATCCAGGCAAAATATCCATCATACTGAGATCCATTAAAAACAGGTTTTGTAGGATCAAATCTTACAGCATTACCGATTGCACCCCTATCAGCAAAATCATTTTGGGTATCCATCATTCTAAAATTAAAATCGACATCTAATTTATCATCTAATAAAGATGGATTAAGATTTAATGAAATTGTATTTCTGTTAAATTTATCACCTAATAAAACTCCTTCATGCTCTGCTAGTCCTACAGAAAATCTCATCGGAATTCCATATTTCTCCCCATTTATACTAAAGTTATATTCTTTCCCCAATGCTTTTTGATATATTACATCTTGCCAATCAGTGTCGTTTGATCCTAATTGATCAATATATGCTTGATCTCCTGCAGAAGTTATCATATTAGTGAATTCTGCAGCTGTTAAAACGTCAACTTTATCAATAGGTGAGTAAGTAGAAAACTTTGAAGTAAAATTATATTTTAACTCAGTATTCTTTCCTTTGAAAGTATTTATTAAAATGACTCCATTGGCACCTCTAGATCCATAAATCGCAGTTGCTGAAGCATCTTTAAGAACAGTCATACTTTCAATATCAGCTGGATTAATCGAGTTTAAGGCATTTCTAGATCCTCCAACACCACCATCATTTAGAGGAACTCCGTCAACAACGATTAAGGGAGAGTTTGTCAATGATAAAGATCCAAGTCCTCTTATCCTAATTGATTGTCCATCACCAGGAGCACCACTACCTGAGGTAACCGAAACACCAGCAAGTTTTCCTGATATTAATTGTTCAGGTGATAATACTGATCCTTGGTTAAAATCATCAGAGGTTATTAAGTCTGCAGCTCCTGTCAAATCATCTTTGGTTACAGATCCGTATCCGATTAATAAAACCTCGTCTAATTGAGACGCATCCTCAGTCATTGAAATGCTTAATGATAATTGTCCGTTGTAAGTAATTTCTTGGGTTGAATATCCAACATAAGAAAAAACTAAAATATCTCCATCACCAACCTCAATGCTAAAATTACCATCAAAATCAGTTGCAGTTCCTGTTGACGTTCCTTTAATAACCACATTTACACCAGCAATTGGATCAGAACTATCAACGGATGTGACCTTTCCATCCAATAAGTTTTGTGAATAAACACTCAAAGTTAAGAAGGCACAAAAAAGCAATAGTATATTTGTTTTTTTCTTCATTTTAGTTTAGTTTTTTTATTTTTAGCCTAATCTGGTAAGGGTTAGTTTACTGTAAGGCAATACAAAGTTAAACATTCAGATAAGTTTTCAAATAAAATAACATGAAAAAATTATTCACAATCTTAATATATATATCCATTATTAATAACACTTTTTCACAATTAGATAGAGTTCATCCACCTAACTGGTGGATCGGATTTGAGGACAGCACCTTACAGATTTTGGTAAAAAATGAAAATATAAGTGATTTCAAGTTATCTATTAATCATCCTGGAATCAAGATTATGGGAATACACAGTGCTGATTCACCAAATTATATTTTTATCGATTTAAACATATCTCCTCAAACCAAAGAAGGAGCTTTTGAAATTTTATTTTCTAATAAGGAACAAAGTTTATCATACAGTTACTTCCTAAAAAATAAAAGAACAATTGAGTATCAAAATAATGGTTTTGATAGTTCAGATGTAATTTACCTAATTACTCCCGATAGATATGCTAACGGAGATTATTCCAATGATGTATTTAACGATTTAAAAGAAAACAGAATCAATAGATTAGATAATTATGCAAGGCACGGAGGAGATTTGGCTGGAATTTCTGAAAATATGAAATATATAAATGAAATGGGATTTACATCTATTTGGTTAAATCCGGTATTAATTAACAATATGAAAGAAGGGTCGTATCATGGATACGCAACCACAGATTATTACACTGTTGATCCACGATTTGGAACATTGGCAGAATATATTAATTTTTCTGAAAAAGCATCTAAAAATAATATCAAAGTAATAAAAGACCTAATTGTAAATCATTGTGGCTTATATCATTGGTGGATGGATGATTTACCCTTTAATGATTGGTTGAATTTTCAGGATATATACATATCGTCAACAGACGAGACAATTTCCGAAAATACGGTTTACTCTAACCACAGAAGGTCAACAATACAAGATATTTATGCAGCAGAAAAAGATTTCAGAGGAATGCTGGATGGCTGGTTTGTTCCAACTATGCCAGATTTAAATCAAAAAAATAAATACATGGCTAACTATCTGATTCAAAATTCATTATGGTGGATAGAGACATTAAATTTGTCTGGGATTAGACAAGATACATACCCATATGCTGAAAAGGAATTCTTAAGTCAATGGGCCGGAAGAATAATGAGTGAATATCCAAAATTTAATATTGTCGGGGAAGAATGGAGCTATAATCCTATAAGAATTGCGTATTGGCAAAAAGGCAATAACAATAAAGATGGTTACGAATCTAATCTGAAAAGTGTTATGGATTTTGCGATGCAAAAATCAATTTATGAAGGTATATCTGAAGAAGAAAACTGGAATAGTGGTTTGATCAAAATTTATGAAAATTTAGCCAACGATTTTTATTACAAGGACCCTAGCTCTTTACTTGTTTTCAATGACAATCATGATATGAGTAGAATTTATACTCAAATGAAAGAGGATTTGAATAAAACTAAAATGGCAGTCGGTTTAATGCTAGTTTTACCAAGAATTCCTCAGATTTTGTACGGAACTGAAATTTTAATGCAGGATACGGCTAATCCTGGTGATCATGGACTCATAAGAACAGACTTTCCAGGTGGATGGGCTAATGATGATATTAATGCATTTACAGCTAAAAATCTTGACGCTGATCAGATTAATATGCAAAATTATTTAAAAACCCTTTTAAATTTTAGAAAAAGAAGTAAAGCAATTCATAAAGGAAAAACCCTACACTATGCCCCTGTTAATGGTGTTTACTTAATCTCAAGAAAGACTGATGATGAGGTTGTTCTATATATAGTAAATAAAAATCCGGAAAATATAGATCTTGATACTATAAGATTTGAGGAAATTGGAATTCAAAACAAAACTTTATTTGATATTCATTCTGAAAACATATACACTTGGAGTGGTAAAATTAAACTAGAAAAAAACAGTTCTATAATCTTATCGACCAATCAATTTTAAATAAGTCTAAATAAAAATTTCACTCAAAAGCTTATTTAAATTGTTTCTAAAAGATTCTGGCAATATTTTTGGAATATATTTAGAAAATTAATAAAAAATGGAAAATTTAAACCTCAGTAACAGTTGTATAAATTGTGAGAACATATTGATGGATTCTCTATGTAAATTCCACAATATTGAAGTGAGCGAAAAATATACATGTGATAACTTCGAAGTTAAATAGATATCAAAAATCTATTTGGTCTAATGATAAATTATTTCAATAAGCCTAATGATAAATTATTTCAATAAGCTTATTCCAGGAACTTTCATTAGTGTTTTGAGTTTGTTTATAAATTAAAGCAATTACCTTTTCGTTATTATCTGCAAAAAAATTGGTGTTCCAGTAGCCTCCCCAGTGCAGGACTCCGTCAGTACCTTTTTTATGGAACCACCTATCTTCTTTTCTCGTAATCCCAAAAACTAGACCTATAGATGTGTTAAAATTTTCTGAAAGCTGATTTTCAAAGATCAGATCAACGGTGGTTTTTTTTATGATCTGTCGATTCTGGTACCTTCCGTCATTGATAAATACAGACAAAAATTTATAATAATCTGTAATTGTTCCCGATAAACCGCAACCTCCTGCAAAAAAAATACGCTTACCTTCAATAGGATAATTAACATTGAATCTTTCATCTTCAAAAATTACCCATGAATTATTTTCATCAAGGTTGCTATTGTATGAAAGTCCGCTATTAAAAGTTTGAACAGGTACTAATCTGTCAGATTTGCTATTCGGTATATAAAAATAAGTGTCATTCATTTCTAGTGGTTCAAAAATTTCTTCACTAAAAAACGTGCCCAAGGATTTTCCAGAAACAATCTCTATCAGATAACCCAATACATCTAGACCGATCCCGTAAGTGTATTTTTCTCCTGGCTCATGATGTAAGGGCACCTCAGCAAGTCTCCTGATTGACTCGCCAATAGTTACATCTTGATCACAAAAACACATAACACTATTATTCATGAAGTCTTTCTTTTTTTTATGGTAAATAGCCTTTATTGCAGGGTTTACGTCAATAAAATCATAACCTATACCTGATGTATGCGTCAATAGCTGACGAATGGTTATATCTTTATTTCTTTTTTTTGTGGTAAAAGAAGAGTCAGTTTTGTTGAACGAATCTAAAATTTTGACATCACTAAACTCAGGAATATATTTATCAATGGGGTCGTCTAATTTTATTAAACCTTTTTCCCAAAGCTTAACAATCCCAAAGGATGTTATTGCCTTAGTCATTGAGGCAATTCTAAATATATCATCATTTGAATATTTTTCTTTGGTCTCGGGGTTTTTAGTTCCGTAAGCTTTGTGAAAAAGAATTTCTTTTTCATCCCCGATTAAAACCACAGCACCCGGAATATTATTTAGCTGTATTTCATTATTAATCATCTTGTCGATTCGTTCGAAATCAATATATGATTCTGAGTTTTCATGGCATGAAAATATTAGAGAATATAATAAGATAGTTAAAACGTATTTTCTCACAACTTAGCTTTTTTTGATGATGGTATTCTAAGTGGCTCAAAAGTTGGCTTTGCATTTTCAAATTGACGTCCCAAACCAATCGGTTTATTTCTAGCCTGTTCCACTCTATTACTTAAAGAAAAGTTCAAAGAATCTAATGTGTTTTTATATCTGTTATTTTTTGCCAGATTTATATTTTCTTCTTTGTCATACTTGTGATCATATAATTCATGATGAATTTCATCATCATATGTCCATCTAATCAGTCTATACCTGTCAGTTTTAATCGAGTATCCTTGGGCTTGTTTACCGTCAAAATTTACCTTCAACTCAGAAAAAGCACTCTTTCTCTTTGATTTTGAGTTGCTTGTTAAAACATCTTTTAAACTAAATCCCTGAACAAAATTTGGAGTTGAAACATTGGCTAAGTCCATAATTGTTTTATACAAGTCAACTAATTCTACAGGTGAATCTTTAATCTTTTTATTTGAAATAATTCCCGGTCCTGAAATTATTAACGGAACACGAGTGGCTCTGTCATATAACGTTTGCTTTTGCCAGTGTCCTTTTTCACCTAAATGATATCCATGATCTGAAGTGAATACAACAATCGTATTTTTATCTAGTCCTGTCTCCTTTAGCTTATCCAATACTTTACCGATTTGAGCATCGACAAAACTTGTAGTGGAATAATAAGCTTCTTTTACAGTTTGTATAGTTGAATAATCAAGATCAATTTGTTCTTTTCTTGCCCTTAAAGATTTAGCCGCAGGTGGTGGAATTGTTTTGAGAAAATCATTTCCATTTGACGGCACAGACATATTATCTTTTTCATAAATCTCAAAATATTTTTTTGGCGCCACAAACGGGATATGGGGCCTGTATAAACCAAAAGCCAAAAAGAAATTTTCTTTGGTTTCAGAAAATGTTTCAAGGAATTTAATTGTTTCGTCAGCACCAATACCATCTGTTTGCTCGTTATCTAAACCGTCTGATTCGAGCCAGCTTAATGTGGCTCCATCAAAATTTTCTTTTACCTTATTTAATTTATATTCTTCTATTTTATCCCTACCGTAAGGATTTACCGTTTGATCCCAAGTAAAATGATCATCATGACCAGAAGTTCCGATATCTCTCGGGTTGTGATAGTGATAAATTTTACCAACCCTCACTGAATTATATTTATCCATTATAAATCTTTGACCAATGGTTATAACATCAGGAATTGTCTGACGCAAATACAATCTTAAGTCTTTTGATTTGGTCTGATCAGGGTAAAGACCAGTCATAAGAGAAATCCTTGAGGGACCGCATAATGGATATTGAACGTGAGCATTTTCAAACATAACTCCTTCACTTGCTAATTTATCTATGTTTGGTGTGTGCACATCATCCTTTCCATAAACTCCAATATCACAATTTAAATCATCAGCAATAATGAATAAAACATTAAGTTTTTTTGTATCATTTTCTGAAGATGCATGAATTATGTTGTAACCAAAAACACATAACAGTATACCTAAAATTATTTTTTTATAATGACCCATGTATTAAATTTACACCACAGTGTTATTTCATCAATATATGAAAAGATATTTATTAAATATATTCGTTATGTGTTGTTTGTTTACCAATGGACAACAATTTCAATGGACAGGTTCCAACGAAAACCTTGATTTTTTTGATGAGCTTAACTGGAAAGACACAACCACTTTTGAAACACCACCTAATAATTCGATAAACCCAGGTCAAATAATCGATTTTGAACTTTATATTACATGTAAAGTTGTTGCTGAGAATGAAATTAATCTGGGAGAAAACGGTAAAATTTTCATTGTCAACGGAGAACTAGAAGGTGATTCAATTGTTGGGATTGGTAATATTAATATGGGTGAATCTTCCTATTTAAATCTACACAACTCATACCCCATTGAAGAAGGTTTATCAGTTAACTTTGAATCAAACAACTCATGGGTGCGACTTTATAATGTCGAACCGTTTACTGCATATTATTATTATTCGGGAAATATCTTTCTAGAAAATCAGATTTTATCGTACCCAGAAAGTCTAAGAATTGACAATTATTACCATAACGGTTCAATAATTCGACCAAATCAAACAAACGGCTCATTTCTTACAGTATTTTCAGAAAATAATTTTAATGGTGAATTTGAAAATATCTCCACGAATGATGTATTCACGAACGAATCAATTTCAGAAAATTTGAATAATAATATTTCATCTTTCAAATTAAAAAAAGGATACATGGCAACTTTTGCTGAAAATAGTGATGGAACTGGAAACAGTAAGGTATTCATAGCTTCTGAGGATGACATCTTAATAGATCAACTATCAGATTACCTGAATAACAAGATCTCATTTATTAGAGTAGTGCCTTGGAATTGGGTTAGTAAAAAAGGAACTGCCGGAGATACACTAAACATGAACAACGATTGGTTTTATAAATGGAGCAATAATGGGAGTTCTGATTTAGATAGGGAATATGTACCTATGGCTTGGGGTAAGGGAGCAGCTGATGACGATAATGATATTGAAATAATGAAAAGTAAATACAAATCTACCCACTTACTTGCATTTAATGAACCTGATGATTGTAATGGTCAATCTGGACAATATGGCAATATGTGCGTTGTTGATACATCTTTAACTTATTATAAGAATTTATTAAAATCAGGAATTAGAATGGTTTCACCTGCCTGCAGACAAGGTGCAGTTTTTGATTGGCTCAATGAATTTAATTCCAAAGCTATCGAACAAAAAATAAGAATTGATGTTATCGCTGTACATTGGTATGATTGGAACTCTAATCCTGAGAACTCGCCAAATGCCAATCCACAAGATGTATTTAATAGATTTGTAAATTATCTTGAATCTGTACACGAAATGTACGGATTACCGATTTGGATAACTGAATTTAACGCAAATAGATACAGAAACGAATGGGTTCACAGACAATTTCTTCAAATAGCCTTACCCTTCTTGGAAAGTACTGATTATATTGAAAGATATTCTTTCTTTCCTCCGACCACACAGGTAGCTAATTTATTTGATGAAAATAATAATTTCACACAAATTGGAGAGTTTTATAATGATTTTAGTTCCTCAAAATCAATTTCAAGTGAAAGATATATTTCCCCGAACAATTTGAATTCTGAAAATTATAATTTTGAGGAATATGAATGTAATCCTGAAGATGAATTTCTGTCAATTTCTAACTATAATTTGACAAAAAAAATTACGGTTTATCCAAACCCAGCTATTAATTATATAAATATAGATTCAGATGAAGAGATTTGGAAAGCACAAATAATAAAAACAGACGGAGGAAGAATCAATATTTTACCATTATCTAGGAAAATCGATGTGTCATTTTTAAGTAATGGAATTTATATTTTAAATATTAATAATCATTTTATCAAATTTGTTAAAAAATGATACAAAAAGTAGATAATTGTAAATAAAACACAAAATAGTTGGAAAAACTACAATAATTATCTCTGAAGGTTTATTTTTACATTTTCCTAAAATAAATGCTTAGATTATTTATTCTATTTACGATTTTTAGCACATTTAAAATAAGTGCCCAAAAAAATAATGAAAAACCAAATTTCTTATTTATTTTAGTTGACGATCAACCCTACGACGCTCTTGGGTTTTCTAAGAGATACCCTTTTTTAAATACACCAAATATTGATAAACTAGCTGAAGAAGGAGTTAACGTAAAAAATTTTTTTGTTACCCAATCAATATGCTCTCCCTCAAGGGCAAGTTTTTTAACAGGAACCTATCCCCATATTCATGGAGTAAATCAAAACAATAAATATGTCGATCCTGACTGGGATTCATACGCGCCTTACTCGGCTCACCTAAAAGAAAACGGATATGAAACTGCCCATATCGGAAAAATACACATGGCGCATCTTAGAGGTAAAAAACATATTAGACCTGGTTTTGATTATTGGTTTAGTTTTATTGGACAAGGACAGTATTTTAATCCTGAGGTAAATGATAATGGGGTTGAAACCAAGGAAGAAGGTTATATCACTGATATTCTAACCGAAAAGACCATTGATTGGCTTGTTAATAAAAGAAACAAGAATAAACCGTTTAGTTTAAACCTTTGGCATAAAGCAGTTCACGAAAAACATTTACCTGCGCCTAGACACAAAGAACTATTCAAAGGAGAAAAACTCCCAGAGCCCCCACATAATACACATAAAGAAACTTTTAAAGGGAAACCTGAGTGGCAAAGAAGAAAAACATATGGTTTTAAATGGAAAGAAGGTGATAGTATTCCAAATGAATTAAATGAAAAAAGGTGGCCAATTAACAAATTTAAAAATATGCAATTACTAAGAAGTCTTATCGCTGTTGATGAGTCACTTGGTAAAGTTATTGAAGCTCTTGACAAAATTGGTGAGCTTGAGAATACAGTCATTATTTACAGTAGTGACAACGGCTATTTTATGGGTGAGCATACATATAAAGACAAGAGGCTTGCATATGAGAACTCCATAAGAGTTCCTATGATTATTAGATATCCTAAATTAATTGAAAGTAATTCAGAAATTAATGAACAGTGTTTAAATATTGATCTTGCACCCACCATTTTAGAAATGGCTGGCATTAATAAACCTGTTTACATGCAGGGTGAATCTATGTTAGATTTAATCAGCGGAAAAAAAGATAAAAAATGGAGAAAAACTATTCTTTTTGAGTATTATGTTGATGATGCATGGCCTTATGCTGGGCCAGACCAATTAGCCGTTAGGACTGAGCGTTATAAGCTAGTAGATAATTTTTTAGAAAACGATATCGATGAGCTTTATGATTTAATCAATGATCCTGGGGAGATGAATAACTTAATAAATGATGAAAAATTTGATGAAGTGGAAAAAGAATTGAGAAGTGAATCAAAAAGATTACAAAAGAAATATAAATATAATGCAGACAGGGACTGGTGGTTGAAAACTCAGATTAGAAAATAATAATGAAAAAATACATTTTATACATAGTACTATTACTATCGGCAAATATTATTGCTCAGGAACTAAATCTTGAGGGTAAAGTTTTTGAAAAAGAGTCCGATCTTCCGCTAGCTGGTGCTACAATTCAGCTGATGGGTTCAGAGGTTGGGGTAATTTCCGATTTTGATGGAAATTTTCAAATTTCGTTAAATATTGGTGATAAAATTTTGGTTTCATATGTTGGTAAGAAAAGCATTGAACTACCCATATTAACCTCCCCTATTTCTATTTATATGGAATCCGACCTAAACGAGCTTGACGAGGTGACTGTGAGTGTAGGATACTTTGATATTAGTGAAAAAGATTTATCTGGGTCTATAACCCAAATTAAATCTGATCAACTTGAAAAAAACAGAAGTGGTAGTGTAGAAAGCATATTACAAGGCCAAGTTTCTGGACTTGTTGTTTCTGAAAGTTCCGAACCAGGAGGTGGATCTGGAATTTCAATTAGAGGAACCAATTCAATTTTGGGCGGAACTCAACCATTATATGTGCTTGATGGAATCCCTGTTGATCCACTTACTGATGCTCAAGGGATGGATGGTAGCGGTGAGTCACAGAGCTCCCTAAGTTTTATGAACCCTAATGATATTGATAAAATAGAAGTACTTAAAGATGCTGCCGCAACAGCAATTTATGGTGCAAGAGGTGCTAATGGGGTTATTTTGATTACCACTAAAACTGCTGATAATGAAGAAGGGGCAGATAAAATATCGATTAGTTATGAAAGTTATGCGACAACTGTTAGAAATAATATTAACGTACTTGACGGTCCCGGGTTTGAAAGCTATATGAATCAAAGAGTTTTGAATCAGATATATAAGGAAATTACTGATCCTAACAGAGTCGGTGGCCCCTTTGACGGAAGCCAACTGATAAATACTGAAAATTATCCTGAGATAATCGAGTATGAGTTACCCTACACACAATCAACCGGTATAAATACCAACTGGCAAGATGAAACCTATCGAATAGCCTTAAGTAACAGATATAATTTAAACTACAGAGGAGGGGATTTTAAGAGAAATATTTCAATGGGACTTGGCATAAATAATCAAGAAGGTGTAATAATTAATTCAAATAATAAAACAATTAATTATAACATGAATGCTAAAAGAAAAGCATTCAATGAAAAAATTGATATTTATTCAAAGACCTATTTTACACACAAAAAAGGGAACGCAGCGTCCGTTGGTAATGGTGAAGTGTTTCAACAAAGAGGTGTTGTGTCACAAGCATTACAATTTCAACCGATTTTTTCTTTGTTGGAGCCTGGTCAGGATGATGATATCTATGCAGCTTTAAACGAAGGAAATGTCGTTTCAAATCCCTATACATTAGCAAGATATGTTATGGATATTAAGGAGTCCACATCTTTTAGGCAAACAATACAGCTTGTAGGAAAAATTACAACAAAATTGACAGGAACATTAAAAGGCTCTTATAATTTTCAAAAAAGTAACAGAGATAATTATTATCCTTTAAATACAACTAGGGGGAGAAATACCGACGGGGAGGCGTCTCAAGCATTTCTAGAAAATAGCAAATTGTACGCAGAGGCTAACCTGCGTTACAGAAATCGATTTAAAAATCACAGAATAGATGCAACACTTGTTGGTACTTACGAGAAAAATGAAATTAGATCAATATTTAACAAAGCAAGAGGTTTTGGTACTGATGCAACTTCATTTTATAATTTTACCTCAGCAGAAGAAATTTTAACCCCAATCACCCAGTTTAGAGAGGTAGGACTACTTTCTGCTTTATTTAGAGTTGGATACAATTATAAAAGAAAATATTTTATTGATATCAATGCCAGAGTTGATGCTTCTTCAAAGTTTGCTACAAATAAAAAGAGTGCAATTTTTCCTTCTATAGCTTTTTCTTGGTTTGCTTCAAAAGAGAAATTTTTTGAGAATTATGAAAATCTTGATGAATTAAAATTTAGATTTTCTTATGGAAAAATTGGTAGCAACCCGATTAACCCGTACCAATCTCTAGCCCTAATGACACCTATTCGATACAACTTCAATGATGAAATTATTACCGGATTTTATGAATCGAATTTAGCTAATGATGACCTAACTTGGGAAACAACAGACCAGTTTAATTTTGGAATTGATTTAGGATTATACAATTCAAAATTAAATTTTACTTTAGATATGTATCACAAATTAACCCATGATTTGTTACAATATGTCCAGCTACCCCCTTCAAACGGTTACACTAGTAGAGTTGATAATTTCGGAGAAGTTGAAAATAAAGGGATTGAGCTTAATCTTGAAAGTATAGTATTAAACAAAGATAATTTTAACTGGGCGGTTAACGCAAATATTGGGATTAACAGAAACAAGTTAAAAAAACTAAATTCTAATCTTGACTTTCAATTAGGTCCATCTGTTGGATTTTCTCAGGCATACCCGATTTTATTCATGGTAGATCAACCTCTAGGGATATACTGGGGTGCTGAGACTGACGGAGTTTATTCATCATGGGATGAAGCAAATGCAAGTGGAATAGCAGGTGCAGCACCAGGTGAAATCAGATATGTAAATCACCATGTTGATTTAGACGATTCAGGCCAGCCAATGGAAATTCAAGAAATTAATTTTGATGATTATGTTAAAATTGGAGATCCAAATCCAGATTTCACATATTCTATTTCAAATAACTTTACCTACAAAAACTGGGATGCCAATATTTTATTTACTGGTCAAAAGGGTGGTGATTTGTTTTGGGTTGATTCTTGGCAGTTAAGTGGACTTCAAAAAACTACTAATGTATTAAGCTCATCTTACAATAACTCTTGGGTTGCTCCCCTTTCATTTCAGGGTGGAAATTATGTATATAATGAATCAATCGGAAATTTAGCTTCCGCTAGTCATCCAGGAGCTATGGTTGAAACTGGATCAAGAGCAATATCGTCAGATAGAAATATATTTGATGGGTCTTTTATCAGGCTAAAAAACATCAATATTGGTTATAATTTTGATCTGAAAAATGGAAAAAATATGAGAGTTTACCTAGCAGGTAAAAATTTAATTGTTTGGACCGACTATCCCGGATATGATCCTGAGGTTAGAACCTATACTAAAAACCCACAAAAAAGAGGTGTTGATTTTGGAACTTATCCTGGAACAAGGTCGTTTTTAATGGGAT